>ENA-ORXU01001220-ORXU01001220.1-marine-metagenome-genome-assembly--contig:-NODE-1220-length-22596-cov-3.979218_pt1 | contig 22596 bp, 21 predicted proteins | sample MGYA00237869_ERZ511484 | MGnify/ENA metagenome assembly ERZ511484
TGTAAAGGGACTAAACCATGAGGTAAAGCCTGCTTACCGACCAAGCTCAAGAGGACAACAAGCAGGATCTACGCAACAAAGCAAGAGCAAAGCTCATTGCCAAGTAACGATACATTGGAGGTTCATCATGCGCGACAGCCACAACGGCCGGAATTGCAGGATTAATTTGGGGCAAAAGTCCTTCGTATAACCGGACGAATGTTTTAAATGATTTAAAAGATGCGTCTCAATATTATCCTTCTCGCAGTAGCCAATTCGGCTGGGGAAGGATTGATGCCGGTGAGGCGGTCAATTAGACGCAGCAAGATGATAATATTAAAAAAGCGAATCAATTTATTTTGGTTCGCTTTTTTATTTTCTAAAATTTCTTATCCAGTATATTATTCACAGACTCTGGATAGGGCTTTCCGGCATCCAGGACAGGATTTCCAAATTCCTCAATAATAGGAATTACACCAGTCCAAATATCCAATTCCTCATCGCTTTTATCATCACTTGCACCTTCGTTGCGAATCTTTGCCGAGGCTTCTGAAATATTTAATTTTAAGACAGAAGTACCTTTCATTTCTTTTTCGTTCGGTTTACGTGCTTCTTCCCAACGGCCTGGGAATACGTGATCTGTGAATGCCTTGAGCGCCGCCAGCTTGGTTTCATTGTCTACGACCAATTGGGCCTTGCCAAAGATGACGACTGACTCATAGTTCATAGAGTGATGGAATAGTGATTTTGCTAAAACAAATCCCGTCATTTTACTCACCGTCACGCAAACATCAATACCGGTACTTAAGTCTTTCATCATCCTGCTTGCAGCCGAGCCATGCAGATATATGACATCATCAACTCGACCATAAGCTGTTGGAATGACCACCGGATAGTTTTCATGCATAAAACCCACGTGGCAATAATAATTTCTATCCAAAATCGCATAGATAGTTTCTCGATCATAGTAACCTCGTTTGGGCACACGTTTTACTTTCGTCTTATCCATTTGTTTTAATCATTATTTACTTTATAAGACGCAAATAATCGCCTGATAGTGTAATCCAAATTGAATATCTTGTTCGCCTATCTCTGAGTTAACGACTTCTCGAAAAGCATCCCATCCTATTATTTCATCGGACATACCCAATTTTCGAAGCGCCTGCAAACCACCTTGACTTTCTGCTAGTCCGATAAAATAATCAGCATTTCCTTTTTTCATTTGGTGAAATCCTACTTCTTTGATAAAATTGAAATCACCAAATTTTTCAATATTTGATTTGTGATCAGCTTTAGACCAAAAGTGCATGAGTGGTTTTGGTTGCTGCTTCGATATTTTAAGAATTCCATCGAATAAATCTATGAACGCATTTTCTAAAACAACGCCGCATGAAGGCGGCCACATACAATCGTAAACGACAAATAAACCGCCGGGTTTGAGGAGTCGCTGAACTTCTTTTATTGTCGGTTCGGGATTCATCCAATGAAATGCTTGTGACACGGTGATGACATCCGCACAGTCACCAGGCAATAAAATATTATGCGCAAAAGCCGAAATAAAGTCGACGGTTTTACCTGATTTTTCCAGCCGGTCCTTGGCCGCAGACAACATATCTACACTAGGCTCGACACAAGTGATACGATCGGCCTGATCGAGCCAACCCATCGTGCTCAACCCGCTTCCACAACCAATATCGATTACATGATGTGGTCGTCTTTTTAAATATTGAACGATCAGCGTAATTAAATCCGGTGGAGTTTTAGGACGAAAAGTGTCGTAAACTGACACATTTGCTTTGCCCTCAAATCTATTGGCGTTGACAGTGAGATCGACATTCATGTGTAATGCAATTTAATTAATTTTAAACTTCATGCCTTCATGGGTGGCTTCGTAACCCAAAGCTTTGTAAAATGCTTGCGCATCTTGTCTTCGCTTATCGGTTGTTAGTTGAATACGTGAAACTTTTTGTTCGCGTGCATATGACTCTATCCAATCGAATAATTCGCGTCCAACCCCTTTCCCTTGATGCGCCGGAGAAACACGGACATACTCTACTTGAAGACGTTTGTCAAAGAACGCTAGGTATGGAATGACAGTTAATTGGCAAGTGGCTACAACTTCACCCTGTTCATTTTCTGCTATCACAAGGTATTGATTGGGATCAGCGGCGATAGCGTAAAATGCGGGCAGATACTTTTCCTGATCAGGATCTGGTGCGACGCTGTCGGCCTGACGAAGACCGTCGTTCCAAATGAGCTCTACGATTGCTTTGATATCGGTGGCTTCTGCTCTTCTGAAGGTTGTTGATTTAGACATAGCAGTTAAAATAGCAATAAAAAACGAAACGCGTGTAAACCTCCAAGGTTGAATCAATTTAAAAAAATGAACAGAAAATAAACATGAACCAACCTTGGAGGTTTAATCCATGAAGCTTTCAAATAATTTGATTCGGTATTAATTTCAAAGTCATAAAATAATCAAATCAAAACCTGCAAGGTTTAATCATCAAACTTTTAAAAACACTATTTTATTATCAAGACGGATAAGACAGAGAAAATTTGTAAGGTTGGGTTATTTCAAGAAAGATCAAAAGAAAACCTTGCAGGTTTGGTCAATCAGTTCAAAAGATTCATTCCATCATCAATTCTAAAGCAGGCAAAATCAAACCTCCAAGGTTGAATCAACTTAAAAAATGAGCAGAAAAAAAACAAGAACCAACCTTGGAGGTTTAATTCATAAAGTTTTTAAATAATTTGATTCGCTATTAATTTCAAAGCTATAAAATAATCAAACGTAAACCTGCAAGGTTTAATCATCAAACTTTTTAAAATCACTATTTTATTATCAAGTCGGAAAAGACAGAGGAGAATCTTTGAGATTGAATTATCTAAAATAAGGGATCATGTGAAAACCTTGCAGGTTTGGTCGGCTATTTTAATAGTCTTATGCCGTTAGCAATTCTAATGAAAACATGTGAAAACCTCCAAGGTTGGATCAAATTAAAAATTTAAAACAGAACCTCCAAGGTCGAGTCAAATTAAAAATATAAGCATGTAAAAACCTTGCAGGTTGAATCAATTACTTTAAGAGATTCTTTTCATCATCTTTTTATAGAAAACAAAATCAAACCTCCAAGGTTGGATTATCTATGCTTTTTTAATTAAGTCCAGTAGACGATTCGTACCCTCATAGTCTTTTATAACTGCCGATACATACGGGATCTTCTCCAATTGACCAGACTGATGAAAGTCAACTCCGATGATCGGAATGCCCATAGTTTCACAAACTCGTACATCCCAGATTCCATCTCCAAAATAAATGAACTTCGAAAATTTCTGTTGATATTCAAACTGAGCGCGGGCAATTGCCACATTGATTATGGTGCGGCGTTTGTAGTGATCGCTCGAAGTGGCAAGCGTAAAGGGTTCATACGGAAGATCGGCTTGCTTCAACTTCATTTCCGCAGACTTTCGCCAGCCGCCTGTTGCCAAACATAAGGGAATCTGCTTTTCCTGCAATAAATTTAAAAATTCTTGCGCACCAGTGATGGCTCTGCAGCAATCCGGATCTTGATCCATGGCGTGTCGAAGTTTTCTGAAAAACAATCGTTGGATTTTTTTCAATATCGTCTTCGATATCTCGCGCTTTTTATATTTCTTAATGATTTCACGACTGAGACCAGTATCGGTGACATCTTCAAATTCTTCCCAGTTTATTTCATTCAAATTAATATCAAATAACTCGCTGAATGTATCAACAAAACATTGATCATCCACAGCCTTTGAATCTGTCAGCGTTCCATCAATATCAAAAATTACGAGCGTATTTTCCATTTATTATTTCATCGAATGATTTTGTCGCTTTTGCGAGAAGCACTAGTCATGCCAGCATTTTTTTGGCAATTATTTATTTGAATGCATTTAATCCCGTGATATCCATACCCGTAATCAATAAATGCACGTCATGTGTACCCTCATAAGTCAAAACTGTTTCGAGATTCATCATGTGGCGCATGATCGGATACTCATTTGTAATACCCATGCCGCCATGAATTTGTCTGGCTTCACGCGCTATCTCCAACGCCATATGCACATTATTTCGCTTGGCCATAGAAATTTGAGCGGGAGTTGCTCTGCCTTCGTTTGCTAAGGAGCCTAATCTCCAAGTGAGTAGTTGTGCTTTTGTGATCTCGGTGATCATCTCAGCTAATTTTTTCTGTTGTAACTGAAACTGTCCGATCGGTTTCCCAAATTGCTCGCGCTCTAATGAATATCGTAATGCGGCATCATAGCAATCCAGTGCCGCGCCGATAGCACCCCAAGCGATACCGTAGCGGGCTTTAGACAAACAACTTAGAGGCCCTTTTAATCCACGGACATCAGGAAATAAATTCTCTTTGGGTACGCGCACATTATCGAATACTAATTCTCCAGTAATCGATGCGCGCAAGCTCCATTTTCCATGAATCTCAGGCGCAGAAAATCCTTCCATGCCTTTTTCAACCACCATTCCTCTAATCTTTCCTGATTCGTCTTTTGCCCAGACCACAGCAATGTCCGCTACCGGCGAATTTGTGATCCACATTTTCGCTCCATTTAATATATAGTGATCGCCATCTTCCTTGATGTTGGTAATCATCCCTCCAGGATTTGAACCATGATCAGGCTCTGTCAAGCCGAAGCACCCGATATATTCACCAGATCCAAGTTTGGGTAGATATTTCATCTTTTGCTCCTCAGAAGCATACCGATAAATCGGATACATCACCAGACTTCCTTGCACTGATGCCATCGATCGCACGCCAGAATCACCTCGTTCCAACTCTTGCATGATCACGCCATAAGCGATCTCATCTAAACCTCCACCACCGTATTCAACTGGCAGAGAAGGTCCGAAAGCACCGATCTCAGCTAATCCTTTGAAGAGTTGATGTGGACATTCAGCGCGTTCCGTGTATTCTTCGATGATTGGTGAAACTTCTTTCTTGACCCAATCGCGCACAGCGTCGCGCGCCAACAAGTGCTCTTCTGAGAGCAATTCGTCCATAAGGTAGTAGTCGTGATGTTGATATCGGTCTGTTCCAGCCATTATTTAAATTTTTAGGTCGGCAAAGATATAACGCTTTCGGTGATTTGACAGGCCTTTGCGCTATATTGATAGGACTTATTGATGAATGTATTTTACAACGATTGTACCCCTATTGCCATACGCCGTATCTTGCGGGATGAAATTTGCTGACTACGGTCTTGACCCAGATATTATTCGCCAATTGGATAAATTAAAATTCAAGCGACCGACGGATATTCAATATAAATGTATACCTCACATTCTGAGGGGAGAAGATATTTTGGCTGTGGCACAAACAGGCACAGGTAAAACTGCCGCTTTTGCAATTCCAATTATTCAATTAATTCATGATAAAAAGAAAAAAGAGCGTCGCGCTGATGGAATCAAATGTATTGTGCTTGTTCCTACACACGAATTGGCTGAGCAAATTACCGGAGTATTTAATGAAATAGGAAAACATACTCAAGTGCGCACACTGGGTATTTTTGGAGGAGTCGATCAGGATCCGCAGATAGCTGATTTACAAAATCGGAATGATATTATTGTGGCAACACCGGGACGATTATTTGATTTAATCAGTCAAGGACATCTTCGCATTAATCGCGTAGAAATATTAATTCTTGACGAGGCAGATTATATGCTCGATTTAGGATTTATAGATGACATTCATGATTTGCGGAAAAAACTTCCTAAGCGAAGACAGACGTTATTTTTCTCAGCGACGATCAACGATTATATTAAAAAACTCGCCTATAAAATTATTCATCAAAAGGCGATTCGTATACAGGTGTCACCTAAGAATCCAGTAGCGCGTAACGTAGAACACTCTGTCGCTTTTATTGACATGGATGACAAGCGTTTCTTTTTAGAGCGATTTATACGCGAGCATCCTGACGATAAAATACTAGTATTTGTAAGAACAAAAGTACGTGCAGAACGGGTTTTAAAAGCGATGAAACGCGTTGAAATTTCGGCTGTAAATATCCATGGAGATAAAGAACAGGCTGATCGTACACATGCGATGAAATTATTTAAGTCAGGTATAAATAAACTACTTATTGCCACTGATGTCAGTGCACGTGGAATTGATATTCCACAGGTCGAATATGTCATCAATTATGATTTACCTGATCGTCCTGAAAATTATGTACACCGGGTTGGACGAACGGGTCGCGGTCGTCACAAAGGTCAAGCCGTGTCATTTTGTGCTCCTCAAGAAATGGATATGCTAAAAGAGATACAGCAGTACATCGGCGCACCAATCGCCGTCTCCGACGTGTCAAAAACTGATTATGAAACGACTGTCTTACTTTCGCAGGATGATGAAAAGGATTGGAAAAAATTAATGGAAATGGGTGAAGATATTTTGTCAAAACGGAAAAAGAAGAAATGAGAACTAGATTTGATTTTGGACATTTTATATCATAATTCAAAGACAAAGTTTGAGTTTGAGCATGTTGTTTATTAGCCTATTCAGTCGCTTCTTTTGTAAAATATGACTCGAGAATAAACTCATAGAAGAAGGACTAAATACTCCAATTAGACCCAAAAAGACTCCAATCCGAACACATTAGAGTTCATTTGAGTGATTTAACACACGTATAGGAATCAAATCAAGACAGAATGCCTGCATGTTTGCTATTTTTAGGCTACTACTTGTATGCTAGACCGAGCAAAGCGATTTTGATTTACATTGATTTGCTTTTGCGAGGCTGCAGAAGAATGCAACCAGCTAAAGCTCAAATGACGTGCGGTTTCTGTTGGCTATTATTCACTTGTACCCATTTTAAACCGCCAAAATTGATTCTTATGACCTACTTTGATGCGCTTATAAACTATGAGATAAAACAGCTCTGCATCGTTCAGCGCCAACTCATTCAGTTGTTGAGCCCAATTCTCAACAAATCGGACGACCCTGCGCTGAAAACTCAGATTTCTGATCATGTGACGTTTCTAGAAAACCAACTGGATGATTTCATGGTCGAGGCCGAACGCATACATTCTCTCTAACACCCTCTTCATCAATAGTTTTCGTTCTTGGATAAAAATGGAAATACGCTCAAATACCATCTACATTTCATGGGTTGCATCAATCCAAAATAGTGGTCGAGAAGCCACAACTTCATGCCACTTCGGCAAAAGCCAATTTTAGTACTTTTGCTCTCCAACACTTGGAGGTATGGCAATAATAGCATTAGAAAACATTCATTTATACGGTAAGCATGGCTGCTACGAAGCGGAAGCAATGCTCGGTGGACACTATGAGCTCAATATCTTTATAAAAACTGACATCGTGCGAGCTGCCAAAACCGATGATCTGGCGCATACCATAAATTATGAGGAGGTCTATACTTTTTGTACAGAGTTATTTGCAACTCGACATGATCTATTAGAAACATTGACCCATAAAATGGCTCATGGCTTGCTAAATAAATATAGAATGGCAGAGGGTGTTCGAATCAAGTTATCAAAGTTGCACCCACCACTTCCAGGACAGGTTGAAAAGTCTACTGTAGATTATCAGACTGCCAATTATTAACTTACTTTTTAGATTAAAAATATTATGCTCGATAAACTCGAAGCTATAGCCGAACGATTTTACTACCTGGAAGAACAACTGTCTGATCCTGAGGTCATCAGTGATATGTCCAAGTATAAAAAATATCACAAAGAATATAAAGATCTAAAAGAGGTCGTGGACGCGAAAGCCGAATATCAAGAAATCTTAGGGAATATTAAGACTGCAAATGAAATGCTATCCGCAGAAGATCCGGAGATGCGAGATATGGCGCAGGATGAATTAAATGAATTAAATCCTGCCCTGGAAAAATTAGAAGAAGAAATAAAAGTATTATTAATTCCGAAAGATCCAGAAGATAGCAAAGATGTGATTTTTGAAATTCGATCTGGGGCCGGTGGTGACGAAGCGAGCATTTTTGCCGGTGATCTTTATCGGATGTATTCAAAATATTTTGAGTCTGTCAATTTGAAGCATGAACTTATTTATGAGAATGAGGGAAGTGCCGGTGGTTATAATAAAATTGTCTTGGAAGTGACTGGAGAAGATGTGTATGGTACATTAAAATTTGAATCTGGTGCCCATCGTGTTCAGCGTGTACCCAAAACTGAAAGTCAAGGCCGCGTGCACACCTCGGCCGCTACGGTCGTTGTGATGCCGAAATTCGAAATGGAAGACATCGATATCAAAAAAGATGATCTCAAAGTAGACACCTTCCGGTCAAGCGGAGCCGGTGGTCAGCACGTGAATAAGACCGAGTCTGGTGTGCGCTTTACGCATTTACCAACAGGCATTGTGGCGGAAAGTACAGACGGTAGATCACAACATAAGAACCGCGACATCGCCATTCAACGACTCTACCAAAAAATAACAGAAGCCCAACAAGCTGCTCATGACAATACCGTGACAGCTCAAAGAAGATCGCTAGTAGGAAGTGGGGATCGATCTGATAAAATTCGTACCTATAATTATCCGCAAAATCGTGTGACTGATCATCGCATAAATTTAACATTATATAATCTCGATAAAATTATTGATGGACAACTTCAAGAAATAATTGAAGCCTTGCAAGTGGCGGAGAATGCGGAAAAGATGGCAGGGTAGGTCAATTAGTAATTAGGAATCCCGACATGATCGAAATCTCAGATTTCGCTTCATGCCTTGGTGCTCGATAATTATATGTGATTGATTTGATTGTCGGTATCGAGGATGCTCGACAAACATCAAAATCATAGATTTTGTGTTTTGTCGGCATTACGAATTTACGATGTTTTTAGACTTTTAAAAAAATTTTCTAGAATTTATAATTCAAGAATAAAAACTCGTAATATGCTATATTTTGAATTCATTGAATCCCACTGTTCATTCTATAAGTCGGAATCTTCGGCATGATTTGAACTTTGGACTTCGAACATTGAACCTTGAAACTTATGACATTAAAAGAAATTATATCAGTCACATTAATCTTGTTTTCGGTAATTGATATTATCGGAAATATTCCTTTTGTAATCAGCCTCAAGTCTCAAGGTAAAAAGATCGAATCTGGTAAGGCCACACTGGCTGCCGGTGTCTTGATGATTGCATTTCTATTTGCCGGAGAATCGATCTTAAGTCTTTTCGGAGTTGATGTTTCCTCCTTTGCCATTGCCGGCTCCATCGTCCTTTTTATCATAGGGCTGGAAATGATATTGGGCATTACCCTCTTTAAGGATAGCCCTGACTCTAAAACAGCTTCAGTTGTGCCCTTGGCGTTTCCGTTAATAGCGGGTGCGGGAACACTCACAACTATCCTCACGTTAAAGTCTGAATACGACACATATAGCATTTTGCTTGGCATCGTGCTCAATCTCGTCATCATATTTATTGTTCTTAAATCTTCCGGTTGGATTCAAAAGAAATTGGGTAAAGGTGGTGCTGACGTCTTGCGAAAAATATTTGGTATTATTTTATTGGCTATTGCGATAAAATTATTCAAGTCGAATCTTGGACTAGGTTAATTCCAATAGTTTCATCTTTAAGACTCCTTATCAGCCCTCTCATTTCTGGCGAGAATCACTGTCCCGATCAAGGTAATACCTAGAAAAATACCCATAAAATATGCCGAGAATTCAGATCCACGATAGATTTGATACACACCCGAAAGAATGCTCAAAGAGCCAATTACAATGATTAAATTTCTAATAGATTTACTCATTTCTGCATAAATTAAAACGGGTTAGTCGCCCAAATCGTCACCTCTGGTATAAAACCTTTATCTTCCATGGCGAGCGTAGATACAATCGCATGGGCGATCTGTCCTGAATCCAATTTATTGGCCTCTTCAGCACGCTCGACACGGTCAGGGTTGGCAAATGCCGTGGTGACTTCACTCGGATTGATTAGCGACACGCGAATATTGTGCGGTCGCAATTCAGCTTGCCAGCATTGGGTCATTCCACGCAATGCAAATTTCGATGATGAATATACAGTACCATTTTTATATCCCTTTAATGCAGCGGTCGATGCAATATTCACAATATTTCCAAAATTCTGCTTTTTGAAATGCGGAATTAGTGCTTTCGTTAATAAAGCCACACTGAAGACATTGGTTGTATATACCAATTGAAAATCCTCCATTGTCACTTCTTCTAACGAGCGTCGCACACCCGTGCCAGCATTATTGACGAGCACATCTAAGCCACCTAATAACTCCACGGCTTTTTTAGCATTTTCATCGATGCGATCAGTATCGGTCATATCAAATACCATGGGTATTGCACCCACCTCTTCGGCAGCAGCTTCAATACGGCCCTTATCTCTTCCTGTGACCACCACCGATGCACCTTGCGCCACTAATTGCTTTGCTGTTTCTTTTCCAATACCTAAACTGCCGCCGGTCACTAATATCTTTGCTCCTTGTAATTTCATGAAAATCTTTTTGTTGAATATTATGTCAGTTAGAACAGCTAAGTGTGAAAAGTGTTTGAATGCTGCCAGCAATATTGACAATAAAATTATTTTAATTTCAATAGTTTCGCATCCATATAATAAATATCTCCCATGCCATTTCCTGAGCAATTTAAATATTTTTTAAAAGCTTGATATGTATCTGTATGCAGCTGCATTTCGGAGGTCCTTTGACTGGTGAAATAGAAAATGTTGTTCTCGACGTCTAAAAATGGACAGTAATCTAGGAACTTTGAGTTGATATCTGCACCAAAGTGAACCGCTTTTTGCCAGCGACCAGTCGCATCCTTTTGGCTCATATATAGATCGCCGCCACCCAAGTCATCTGCACGTCCATAAGATGAAAAAATAATTATCGATTCGTCAGGTGAAACATAAGCATTAAAATCATAGGTGTCAGAATTGACAGCAGTATCAAGAACAGTCGGAGTTTGATAGTCGCCATCGATAAATTGACTTTTCCAAATATCCTCTTTTCCCGCACCACCCTCTCGAGTAGAAGTAAAATAAATTGTATTACTCAATGTAATGGATGGATAAAATTCATCTTCCATAGAATTAATTCGCGGATGTAAAGCAACTGCTTCAGTCCAAGTGTCATCAACTCGCTCAGACATGAAAATGTTATAGTTCGCCTTCTCGTGTCCGGCTAGAGGCCGATTAGATGCGAAGTAAAGTATTCGCCCATTCGGATGAAAAAATGGCTCTATGTCATTGTGTACTCCTGAAAACGGCAACACGGTAGGTGTTTGGAAAACGCCATCTTCTATCTTTACGGAGACCAACATTCGTCGTTTATTGTTATGATTCGCCAAGGTGTAGATAATTTCACTTCCATCTGGCATCATCGCAAAATCACGTTCGTTCAATCCTGTCGATATCAGACCTGGCGCGAATATTACGGGCATATCAGGAGCGTCGAGATGATTGATATGATTTTGTCCAAAGGAATGTAAGCCAATAAAAAGCAACGGCGCAGCTATGGTTCCTAACCAAAATTTCATTGAATCAAGTTTTTATTTTAACAATCACTGACAGCATCAAAAGAAGTCAGCACACTAAAGTATAGATATCGAATTAAACATCAAGCATGTTGCTTGGTCAACATGTCTTATGCTAAAAAACATGCACATCTACTAAACGAATACCTAAGCGAAAACGTGGCATAACATGTATATTCAATAGCCAATGTGATTTTTTGGCAATTGAGACAACCAGACCCAAGCTTTGTTCGAGAATCTAATGGGTTACAAAGCGCTATTTTATTTATTATTACATCACGTTAACTATCGGTAAGAACATTGAAATTTGATTTAAAGAAAATATTGGGCAAAGGTCAAATCGAGATTATCGAGATAGCTGACTTTTGGCAGTGGTTCAACCTCCATGAAAAAGCTTTTTTTCAATCTATCAAAGCGCATGAAATTGTAGCAGACAACGTTCTAACGCCCATTTCGTCTCAACTTTCCAAATTGTATGAGGGGATATATCTATTAACTGGCATGCAGAATGGAGAAACGGCCGAAATAATTTTAAGTCCTGAAGGCGATGTCAAGCTATTCGCCATTGTCGAGCAAATTATCGAAGAAGCTCCTGACGTTCAAGGATGGACCTTCACTGCTTTAAAACCAGCTATTCGAAATATTGATTTTGAAATAAACGCATATGGCCAAGCTTTTAATTTACAAAACACATTCTTCAAACCTTTTGTCAGTACCAATTACCCTGATAATGTGAATCTGATCTTTAGCCACGAACACATCACTGAAGAAAATCAAAACCAGATTGGAAATGGGATATTTATATTATTGGACAATTATTTAGGCGAATTGGAGGCTGCCACATTAATTGACAATGTCGAAATCGCGCCATATACTGAGGCAGATGAAGAATGGATTCCATTGGCCAAAATCGATGATTATCTCAGATGGCGCGAAAAAGAGTTTGTAGAAAAATATGGGGCGGTGCGACACGATCCTACAGACGACCAATTCGTATCACTTGAAGCGCTAACAGAAGAAAACAAGCCTGTCATTGCGATCATTGACAGAACGCTGTTGGAATGGGACAGGAGCATGTCACACCCGTGGATCACAGTCATATCATTTCATTTTGATGGATCTATGAACCATGGATTTCCTGATGAAATAACCTATAAGCATTTGAATGATCTTGAAGAAGAAATCATTCATCAATTACCTGCCAAATCCGGATATTTGAACCTTGGTCGACAAACTGTAAATGATGTGCGTGAGGTATATTTTGCATGCATAGAATATAGAAAACCATCGATAGTCCTCCATAGTATTAAATATAATTACAGTGGAGAATTCAAAATTGAATTTGATATATTCAAGGATAAATATTGGTGTTTCATGGATAGATTTAGGGCCTAATTGACGAGAATCAATATTTTATATACTCACAATGAAAAAAGGGACGCAATAAAATCACATCCCTTTTCTTTGTATTTTCTAAAACGCCTAGTTTAGTCTTCTATTAGATCTTCAAGTCTATCCACCTTATTCAGCGCATATGATATTTGGTTTTTTTGACGCTCAATGGTATTTCTGATATTCGCGGGCACACCATCCATATCCAAAAATTCTTTATAATCCTTCAAACATGCTTCTTCTCCCGTCTCAATGGCTTCGAGCATAGATTCTTCTTTGTCGAAACTTAATGCAGTTTTAAAATTTATCCACGCATTATGCAGGTCTCCGGCAACTGATGTCCCCTTATCCGGCTTACCGCCCAAACTTGAGATATGATCTTTAATTTGGTGGCCAAAAGAATATCTACTGCTCGCACTACTTCTGAAAAAAGCAGCTAATGCAGGATTATCAGTTTTACTAGACGCATTTTTATAACCACGTTCTGAATCGTAGTTTTTAGTTAATAGGTCATTTAATCCTTCTATAATTTTTTGATTGTCCATTATCTTAATTTTAAAGTTATTTAATTTATTTACGCTTACAAGACTTTTTCAATTGACTTTTTGTTCATTAGTCTGAAAATGAGTTTCGGTCTAAACGTATTCCATAACTAAAGAATAAATCCACTAATAGTTCTTTTAGTTTAATCTATAGTTCTTTTAGAAAATTATGAATAACGCGAAAATATTGGTCTGGAGCGTCGAGCCACCCGTAGTGTCCACAATTTTTAAGTTTTACCAAAGAACTATTCATCAGAGTTTCATGTGCTACCTCGGCTACTTGCATGTCAAGGATATCATCAGCTCCTTGAATAATTAATACAGGTGCTGTAAAATTGCTCAAGGCTTGTTTACAATCAAAGTTCTTGCTCCGCATATCAGACCAAACGATACGATTGAGATTCATATCGCCTTGTGTCAATCGCTTCGCAACGACGGGCACATGTTCGTCGTGATAAACATAAGCAGCGGCCATATACTTAGCTCGACGTATTCGCGCATGATCTACGCGATTGCCACTATTTAATTGCGATTGCCAATAATCCAATGAGTCCCGTTCAACACTTGTTAGTTTAGATCGAATGTTTGATCGTGTATTATGGAGTAATGACAAATCCATTCCTCCTGAAGATGAAGCTATCATGGATTTTACCCGTTCAGGAAATTTGCTGGCGTAATAATTCGCTAACATGCCTCCAAATGAATGCCCCAGTATATTCCATTCTTTGAGTTCTAAATTTTTACGAATCTCTTCGATATCGGCAATCATAAAATCCAGCGTCACTGTTGATTCATCTTTGCTGGCTATCTTAGATTTTCCTGTGCCACGTTGATCGTATAAGATAGTTTGATATCCCATATCAGCAATTTGTGTGGCCATAGGTAGAAATCCCTCACAATTAAATCCCGGGCCTCCATTTATAATTAAGACAGGATCTCCTTCACCAATGATTATATAATGTATATCACCCAAATCAGTCTTAATGATATTCGATTCTTGCGCTTGAATGCACATGCTATTGAACAGCAAGACGATAACTAGTAAATTGAAGTTTAAAATATATTTCATTGCAAAAATTTTATATACAATATAACGAAAACAGTTAATCTCATTGTACACGTTAAACTTTTGATCAGCCTTACGAAGAAATACTGTACGTGTCGGTTCATTCTTGCCAATCAAACTCCAACTGCGAATCACCCGTTTCCTGATTCTCTTTTTGTAAATTGGAGGCCGTTAAACCAACGAGTCTGACTGAGGTGAATATTTCAAAATTTTCGCGTAGAAGAGCTAGTGCCATTTGTTTTATTTCCTCAGCCTCCGTGATATAATAGTCTTTAGAGAGACTTCTAGTAATGATTTGAAAGTCTGATGTTTTTAACTTCAGTGTAATTGTGCGTCCAAAATTTTCTGCTTTGCTCAATCGCGTATAAAATTTATCAATAATGCGCTCGAGTACTTCTACGATTTCATCATAGGTTTCTATATCTGCGTCGAGCGTACGTTCTACACCAAGCGATTTACGAATGCGATTTGGCTTTACCGGTCTATCATCATTACCTCTCACAATGTCATAGTAAAATTGACCACGTTTCCCAAAAGCCTGAGCGAGTTCAATCTTAGTATATCGCTTTAAATCGATACCGTGATGGACTCCCATATTATGCATTTTAGCTGCAGTCACTTTTCCAACGCCAAAAAAGTCTTCAATTGGCAATTGCTCAAGAAATTTAGTTGCACGTTTTGGTGTGATGATCGTCAAACCGTTTGGTTTTTTTACATCAGATGCAACCTTTGCTAAAAATTTACAATACGATACTCCAGCTGAACATGTTAATTCCGTTTCTTCTAATACGAGTTCCATAATTTCTTTCGCGACGTCCATGGCATGCGGCATGTTCTTTTTATTCTCCGTGACATCTAAAAAAGCCTCGTCAAGTGATAGTGGCTCAATGATGTCCGTGTAGCGTGAGAATATTTCTCGAATGTGGCTAGATACTTCTTTATATGCGTCAAATCTTGGAGGTACAAAAATCAGATTCGGACATAGTTTTTTAGCCTGATAGCCCGACATGGCCGATCTGACGCCATATTTTCGGGCTTCATAACTAGCCGTAGTCGTAACACCGCGATTTTCTCCTCCACCTACCGCAATAGGTTTACCTCGCAGATCTGGATTGTCGCGTTGCTCAACTGACGCATAGAAGGCGTCCATGTCGATATGTATGATTTTTCTACCGATACTCATAATTTTCATCTAGAACAACGAAGATGCGGTCCAATAAGTTGAATCATTCTTATCTCTCAACATAACGTTATAAATATAATAAATATGGCCTTTTTCACATTCTCCGACGAAAATCAATAACACCGATATAACGCTTCTTTGCATACGATTAACAACTTAATATGCTCATGCCGACTAATTTTGTACTTTATTAATCGTCAATGCAAATTATTATGTTTAAATGCTCATATGTAATTCTACTACTTTGCCTATTTCACACAATTGTCAATGGACAAACCTTTTCTTTTTCTCCACAACTATCATATGATTCTGATCTTACGAATATTGATTTAATTAAAAATAATATCGAACAGTTATTCGATCAAATATCCAATGAAGAAATATCGGACGACATTATTTACGAAACCAACAGAGATCTAACAAAGCACATTTTCTTAGGCTACGGAATTTTTGACTCGGAACAGATGAATGCAGGCCAACAGTCTTACATTGAAGTTATAAACTTGTATAAACTAGAAGAAAATGTATTTTCATTTGATGTGAGCGTCATGGAATCAGACTCTTTTACAAAAGCACCGTCGCTTCAAAACTTAATAAATATCATCGCATATGTCTATGATGATAAAGTCGAATTTACTCTCCCTTTGCATCAACATACTCGTCAATGGAAGACACAACAGGTCGGATCGATAAAATATCATTACCCACATGTTCTCAATCTTGAACGAGCCAATGAATTTGATCGAAAAAATAAACTGATTGCCTCACGTTTCGGAATCGAACATGAAGAAATCGACTTCTATATGTGCTCAAATTTTCAAGACATCCTCGCAATCTTAGGCGTAAAATACGATGCTTTTGAAAATGGCAAATACGCTGACGGTTACGGTGTTGTTTCAAATCACATCTTTTCTATACAAAACAATGAAGATTTTTCGCATGATATTTTCCACTTCTATTCAGGAAAATTACATCAACGGTCAAACCGAAATTGGATCGCGGAAGAGGGCATTGCCTATAGTTGGGGAAATGCATATTATGCCGATAAAAATGGTGAAATGATAAATCAAGATGTATTAATCCAAGAATTATTAAATTATCATGCTGATCATCCAAACGAATCTTTGTATGGTATATTCAAAACAAATAAAAAGATATACAACCATATTTCACCATATATTTCGGTGCGATCGCTCATCTCAAGTGTTATTTGCGATGAGATTTATGAAGAACTGCAGATGAACGGAATATTAAAAATTATCAATGCAGGCAGAGTGCCATCACATCATGAGAGTTTTATGGCTCAAATAGAAGGGCTTTTGGAACTGACCGAAGATAATTTTGATTCGCGCGTATTGACATTACTAGGAAGGTACAAGTGACATTGAAGGAACATTGTAATAACATACGATATTATTTTCGTAGAATACGTTAGTGCTCCTTCTTATAGAAAAGAAAGACTTCGAATTAATCCACCGCTCCACCTTCTAAGCTATAAAATTCGCCATTTATGCCTTTTTCTCTTAAAATCTTAACGGCTTCCACACTTCGCTGACCGCTTTGACATTTAAATACAACCTTTCCTTTTGTTGGAATGCGATCGAGCGACTGGCTAAGTGCGGACATTGGAATATTAATTTCATTTGACTTATTCAACTTTATTTCATGTGGCTCACGTACATCGACTATCGTAATAACATCATCGTCACTAATTAATTCTATTAATCGATGATGAGAAATTATATTGATAGATGAATCAATATGGCAGAACGCATCATAGTCAATGAGTTCTCGAATAGACGGTTTAGTACCTGAAATAGGATTGCTTTCCAACTTTTTAATTTTAATCTGCATCATATTCGATGTGCGCGCATCAAAAATATTGAGCATACCAGAAAGAGTTTCCTGATCTAAAACAATTTTTATTACCTCATTCGCTTGAAGAGAACCAATAATCCCAGGCAAGACTCCTAGAACACCAACTTGAGCGCAATTTAAAACTTGTCCTGGCAATGGAGGTGTCGGAAATAAATCTCGGTAATTTGGACCCATTTCACCGGCATCATTTATTTGATTAAATACACTGACTTGGCCTTCAAATTGATGGATGGCTCCATAGACCAACGGCTTTTTTAATAAATAACTAGCATCATTTAATAAATAGCGTGTGGGAAAATTATCAGAACCGTCTACTACGATATCATAAGCTTTCATGATATCCAAGGCGTTTTGTCGATTTATTTTTTCAGGATAAACATCTATGGTCGTATGAGGATTTTGCCGACGTAATTTTATTGACGCGACTTCCGCTTTCAATAAACCGATATCATCTTCCGTAAAAAGCACTTGTCGATGTAAATTTGAAATATGCACGACATCATTATCGACAATTCCCAAGCGCCCTACTCCGGCCGCATTTAAATATGTCAGAACGGGACAGCCAAGACCACCTGCTCCGATGACCAATACTGCCGCATTACGCAAGCTTGCCTGCCCTCCTTCCCCGAGATCGGGTAATTTGATTTGCCTTTGATACCGTTTTTGTTCCTGTTCTGACAACATGCGCCTAAAATATTACTTTTATGGTCATCGATGAAAAAGAAATTTACACATATCACTTCAGACGGAGATCCGACTATGGTCGACGTGGGACAGAAGACAGTAACTGATCGCTCTGCAACCGCCCGTGCTATTTTATCGCTTCCAAAAGAAGTCATGGAAGCAATAACTGCAGACGAACTTCACACAAAAAAGGGTCCGGTCTTTCAAACCGCTATACTTGCGGGCATCATGGGAGCCAAGAAAACCAGTGATCTGATACCCCTGTGTCATCCGCTAGCGTTGAGTAAATGCGCAGTGGATATAAATGTCATCGATGGCGAAATCGTGATTGACTGTACGGCAAAAATCTCATCTAAAACTGGTGTTGAAATGGAGGCGCTCACCGGAGCATCCGTCGCTGCCTTGACGATCTACGATATGTGTAAAGGTTTTTCACATGATATCATCATCAAGGAAATCAAATTAATGGCTAAAAGTGGTGGAAAGGCTGATTTTAATAGACCTTGAGCCTTATATCGTACTTCAAATTTGCATATATCCTTATCGATTGTGGATCCTTAATCCGCTCTAAGTGGTGTTTTGATCATACTTAAAGCGGAATAGCGGTCGTCTAATCCGCTCTAAGTCTATTTTTTATCGAGTTAAAGCGGATTATAGATGCTATCATCCGCTTTAACTTATTACCTTTGATAGCAAAGAACAGTGATTTATGACCAAATCAGTCATTGGCCGAGAGGCAGCTAAGTCAATACTAGAAAATGCCAAGACATCCAGAAAGCCCGAACTCATTGCCGTTGTCGGTCGCAGAAGGATTGGGAAAACGTTCTTGGTTAACAAGACATACGAACGGCATATAGATTTTGCCCTGACTGGTCTCCAAAACGGTCAACTATCAGACCAAATTCAAAATTTTCAACTAGCCCTCGCCAGATATTTCCCAAAGTACGTTGTAGAATCTGAATCGAAAAATTGGCTAGCCGTATTCCATGAATTGACAAAAGCGATTGATAAACATCCTAAAAAAGGGAAACATATCATTTTTTTTGATGAATTACCATGGCTCGCCACGAAGCGATCAAAATTTCTCATGGCATTCGGCTGGTTTTGGAATAGTTGGGCCATTTCAAAAAATATTGTGGTGGTCATATGTGGTTCGGCGGCGTCATGGATGATCGACAAGGTGATTGATCACAAAGGTGGGTTGCACAACCGTGTGACACAGCGAATATTTCTAGACCCATTCACACTCCATGAAACAGCCGAGTTTTTAAAAAATAAAAAAATACGCTTAAATCAATATCAAATCACTCAAATATATATGGCGATGGGGGGCGTGCCCATGTATTTAGAACAGATACAAGCAGGAAAATCCGCTGTCGAAAACATTAAAGAAATTTGCTTTAAGCGTGAAGGATATCTATGGAATGAATACCCTCGTCTATTTTCTTCTTTATTTAATAATCATGAAAAGCACGAAGAAATAGTCGAGTTACTAGCTAGTCGAAAGAAAGGGATGACACGCAATGAAATTATTGCCGGTACATCATTCAAAAATGGTGGCATGTTAAGTAAAATATTAAAAGAACTTGATCAATCCGGCTTCATTGACATCTATGCCAACTACAAAAAATCAAAACGTGATCGGATATATCGACTCACAGATCCTTACAGCTTATTTTATCTCCATTTTATAAAACCATTAATTGCCAGCGCCCAAATCCAGTTCAGTAGCTTGGCTGACTTACCAAAATGGCGTATTTGGAGTGGTTATGCATTCGAAAATATCTGCATTTCTCATATTGATCAAATCAGACAAGGACTCGGCATAAGCGGAATGCAAACGACAATCTCGACATTCAATAGCACACCAAAAGATGATCTACCGGGCACTCAAATCGACTTGATCATAGACCGAAATGACCAATCTATTCATGTATGTGAAATTAAATTTTACACCGAGCAATTTCGCTTGACGAAAAAAGATGTTCACAATATAGAAACGAAGAAAACTGTCTTTCGTCATCATACCGGCACACGAAAACATTTATTTACCACAATGATCACTACATTCGGCGCACTAGAAAATGAACATTTTGTCAATTATGTCGATCAATCACTAACGATGAACGATTTATTCCAAAAAACTCTTTAGCTATCTCACTGTTCCACTGACTCACAATAAACGTATCCAAATTGAAAGCACATCAAAAACATGCATCAATCACGAAGCCTCTCGGTGGTCATTACCACCGTATAGAATTTGGCATTATAGGAGCTCCTTGCCCGACTATTCAGAAGCTTTCGACGATGATCAACAATATTTTGAAGTCAAAATTTTCGTTAGGATTTGTAGACGCTGATCATCAGGCGGCTGATGATTTATTAAATTCATTTGACAGTATATACACCGATAAAATAAATTATCAACGAATCGATACGACATCGATTAATTTTTTTGGAGCACGATCAGCATTAGCGCATCATGACGCCATACTAGTGAATGGAAATCATTTTAGAACCGATCGACAAATTGTGTTGATAAATGAGGCAAAGAAAGATTCATTAAACAGAAAATTGGATCGACTTGACAATATTGGAATGATCATTTTTGATGAGGGCGAAACAGAAGTGCATGATTTTCTAAAAAACCATATTTCTGATGATAGCAATATACCCATGTTCGATATTTCAAATTATCATGGGATCACAAAATATATTTTAGATGAAATTAACGCAGCTCAAGCACCATTGCACGGCTTGATTTTCGCTGGTGGAGAAAGCAGTCGTATGGGAGAAGACAAGCGCAAAATAGCATATCATGGAATCCCACAAGTATCATATTTGAAAAATATGTTGCAGTCGACATGCGAACAGACATGGGTATCAAAAAAAGATGCTCAAACAGACACCAATGAGATTACCGATACATTCGCAGGACTCGGGCCTTACGGTGGACTTCTGTCCGCATTTCGTGCAAATCCGAATGTCGCATACCTGACCGTGCCGTGTGATGCACCATTTATTGACGAAACGTTTGTTGGTGAATTGATCGCAAATCGAAACACTCAAAAAATAGCTACTTGCTTTTATAATCCAAAAACTGAATTTCCCGAACCGCTTATCACTATTTGGGAGCCTCGTGCATATCCCGTCTTACTAGAATTTTTATCGATGGGATATTCGTGTCCTAGAAAAGTATTGATAAATTCAGATATAGAGATGATCAAAACGGACAATGCCAAGAAATTATTTAATGCCAACACCATTAAAGAAAAAGAATGGGCAATTTCGGAGTTATCTGATAAAAAATAAATTTACTAACGATAATAATAAATAGGATAAACTTCTCCTTTACGAAACTCATTTTGGTCCGGTGGCAAACACATAAAAGCGTCGCCATATAATAAATTTGCAAAGTCACCCGAACCTTTTCCAATATTGGGTTCTGCTAAAAGGGAGCCATCGTCACCATGTTCTATTTTTACTTGCAAGAAATATGTCAAAGCTTTTGGAAATGAGAAATCAGCTACTAATTTTGCGTATAGGCTTGATTTAGTTTTCAACCCAAGACTTTTCTCGAGCCAGCTGACCACATATACCTGTGTGCACATGAATGAAGAAACTGGATTGCCAGGTAGTGCAAATATGGTGCAGCTCGACATGTGCGTCCCAAACCAAAAGGGCTTTCCTGGTCGTTGGGCGACTTTATGAAAATGCTTATCTACTCCTAATTCCTCCATCGCTTTGGGTATAAAATCAAACTTGCCCATCGACACCCCACCACTCAGCACGATCACATCATACTGATCGATATACGCCTTCATCGAATTAATGATTTCCTCATAATTATCATTCAAATGAGACGTTTCAGCTTGAATCCCCATATGATTTAATGTAGTCGAAATGCGGTAGACATTACTCTTACGAATTTGATGTGCAGCAGGCGTCTCGTTAATCTCGACTAATTCGTCCCCTGTTGAAATAATCAAGACTCGTGGATTTTTCGAAACGAGCACTGTACTTTTTCCAATAGATGCAGCAACACCAATTTCGCTAGCGGATAATTTTATTCCCGCTTCAGCCAGCGCATCTCCTGATTTTCGATCAGTTGCTTTTCTGTGAATGTTTTGATTTAATTTAAAGGCTTCATTTATTTGTGCCTCTCCATTTTGAATGTCAATATGTTCGTATGGAATAACACAATTTGCGTGCTCGGGCAAAATACTTCCGGTCATCACTTCTAAGCAATCAGCATTATTTTTTAATTGCTGTTGAGGTGAGCCAGCAGCGGCAATTCCCGCGACCTTGTAAGTCTGTTTTTCATTTGATGTAAACTGTA
>ENA-ORXU01001221-ORXU01001221.1-marine-metagenome-genome-assembly--contig:-NODE-1221-length-22595-cov-2.996492_pt1 | contig 22595 bp, 23 predicted proteins | sample MGYA00237869_ERZ511484 | MGnify/ENA metagenome assembly ERZ511484
TCGTCGCCCGCAACACCGACTACCGGACCCGACTCCTGGCCGCGGCCGCCGATTCCCTCAGATCCCGAGCTGACGGCTCGCCAGATCCCTCATGATCTCCTCGGATCCACCGCCGATCGCCTGGACTCGGACCTCGCGGTAGAGCCGTTCGACCGTGTCGCCCCGCAGGTAGCTCGCTCCTCCGAGGATCTGGGCCGCCTCTCGGGCACAGAATTCGAACGTCATCGTGGCATCGACCTTCGCTTCGGAGATCTCGACGACCGGATCGTCACCCTGGTTGAGCCGCCACGCCAACAACTCGATCCACGCCTGGCATGCATTGATTCGGCGATCCATCTCGACCAACTTGTGCCGGATCACCTGATGGTCGGCCAACCGCTTTCCGAACGTCTCTCGCTCTCGGGCCCAGGCCAGCGCTTCGTCGTAACAGACCCGGGCGAAGGCGTTCGACTGGGCGGCGAGATCGATCCGCTCCGGATTGAAGTTGTTCACGATCATCGAGAAGCCGGCACCCTCCTCACCCAGCAGGTTCTCGGCCGGGACCCGCACATCGTCGAAATAGAGCGTGGCTGTGTCGGAGGCAAACCAACCCATCTTGTCGAGCTTGGTCCGATCCAGGCCATCAGCGTCGCCGGGGATCACCAGCATCGACAGTCCGCGTGCCCCTTCGCCCCCGGTGCGAACCGCGGTGGTGAACCAGTCGGCTCGCATGCCCGAGGTGATGAAGGTCTTGGAGCCGTTGACCACGTAGTGATCGCCGTCGAGTCGGGCGGTGGTGGTGATGCGGGCCACGTCGGAACCGCCGGAGGGTTCGGTGATGGCCAGCGCAGCGATCTTCTCGCCGGTCATGCAGTCGGGGATGACCCTGGCCTTGAGCTCGTCGGAACCGAACTTCTGGATCGGGGGAAGGCCGATGTAGTTGGAGAACACCGACGCGACCACGCCCCCGGAACCCGCCATCGAGAGCTCTTCGAGCAGCACCAGGCGCAGGAGGGCGTCGCGTTGTCCATGGCCCCCGTACTCGGCGTCGAACCCGTCGCCGAACAGCCCGATCGCTCCCGCCTTGCGATAGAGGTCGCGGGGCACCTCACCTGCGAGGTCCCACTCATGCACGTGGGGCGTGATCTCCTTGGCGGTGAACTGGCGGACCACTTCTCGGAACGCAGCATGGTCGTCGTTGAAGAATGGGTTGGAAGCGCTCATCTGATCAGTGTGGCCCACGAACGCTCGCCGCTGGGCAGCGCTCGTCAGCCGGCGAGGTAGGACTCGATCTGGGCGGAGGTGAGATCCACCAGGTCACCCAGGGTCACCTGCATGTCGATGAGGTGCATGCCCCAGCCAGGCCGGAAGTCGCCGCCCAGGTCGTCGGCTCGAGGGTCGGACGGATCTGCGTTGTTGGAGAGCTCGAGGTAGGTGGCGAACTCGTTCGAGACGCACTCCCCGCTCACGAGCCCAGGGGTCGTGACCCAGCGGGTGGGGACTTCCGCTTCAGGGTCGGCCAGTCCCGTGCTCTGGTTCACGAAGGAGGTGAGGGTGTCCCTGCCGAGCAGCTCGGCCGGACTCACACATCCGGCATCGGTCGTGTCGCCGCCTCGTCCGAAGATCGCTGCGTCGTCGGGTGGTTCGGTGTCTCGATAGCTGGAGAAGGTGACCACGCAGCCGTGCTCCTCGGCAGCCGTGCACAGCGGGATGTTGTCCAAGTCGCCGCCCACGACCTCTCCGGGAGGCACCTGGAACGAGGTCCCCATGAGGTGGGCAGAGATGAGCCGGTCACGAGCCTCGGGGTCGGTGTCGATCTCCTCGGCGATGAGGCGACTCAGCACCGAGGCTCCCTGGGAGTGACCGAAGAGCACCACACCCCGGTCGGGTTCGGCGGTTGCGAGGTAGGTGTTCCAGGCGTCGACCACGTCGTCGTAGGCCAACTCGGCCCCTTCGGTTCGACCCTCTCTCAGTGCGGGGTCGAACAGGGCGGGCACCGTGATCTGGCGGTAGATGGGAGCCCACACCGCACATGCTTCGGCGTACCGGCCCGCCTGTGCCGAGGTCGTGCCGCCTTCGGAGCCCACGATGAGGTCGGAGTTGACCGACGCGTCCTCGCTGGCGGTCGGGTAGATGTAGAAGCAGTCGGCATCGGTCTCGGTGGCGGGCTCGAAGGCCACGGGCGTCAAGGTCCCGTCGGGCGCCACGCTCGTCGCATCCAGTTCCGCTCCACGGCACAAGTCGTCCTCGGCCGGCTTGTCGGGATGACACATCCAGACCTCGAGGTCGCCGTAGATCCCTTGCGCCTCACCACTCGGTTCCCCGCCGTCAGGCTCGGCGTCGGTTTCCTCGCCGTCGGATCCATCGGTGCTGCCGGGCGGATCGGTCACCTCGGGCCCGTCGCCAGTGTCGGCACCGTCGGTCGTCGTGTCGGTCGTCGTGTCGGGCTCGTCGGTGGTGTCGGAGACGTCGGTCCCGGAGGAGGCGTCGTCCCCTTCCGCCGCAGAGCCACCATCGTCATCCGACGAGCATGCGGCGGCCACGAGGGCGAGGCAAAGCAGGAGGGCGACCAGGCGGCGAAGCATGGACAGACCGTATCCCTACCCCCGCTTCGGCGCTCGGGGAAAGGTCCGGCCCCGCTGGCCGGGGTGGCCGCTCGTGGACGTGCCCCGCAGCCACGTCCACGAGCAGGCGCTCTTGTGCATCAAGCTGCGACGAGATATCGATCAGCGTGCCGCGGGTGCAGGTTGGTCAGCGACACGTCGCCGTCGTAGTGGTCGATCACGCGCTGGTCCATGACTCGGCGCCACAGGGGCGGGACGCAGGCCAACACGAGCATGCCTGCGTACCCCGAGGGCAGCTGGGGAGCCTCGTCGAAGTGACGGAGTGCCTGGTAGCGACGGGTGGGATGAGCGTGGTGATCGGAGTGACGCTCGAGTTGGTAGAGCAGGAAGTTCGAGACCCGGTGGTTGGCGTTCCAAGAGTGCTCGGGCTGGCAGCGCTCGTAGCGGCCCGACTCCTTCTTCTGCCGCTTGAGGCCGTAGTGCTCGATGTAGTTGACGACCTCGAGGAGCCAGAAGCCCACGACCGCTTGGATGAGGAGGTAGGGAATCGCCCCGAGTCCGAAGACGGTCACGATCCCGCCGAAGAGCACCAGGGTCATCGCCCAGCCGGTGAGCAGGTCGTTGTGGTGACTGAACACCCGCATGTTGCGGCCCCGGAGGCGCTTGGTCTCGATCTCCCATGCCGAACGCAAGCTGCCGACGACTGTGCGAGGGAGAAACTCCCAGAACGACTCGCCCAGGCGTGAGCTGGCGGGGTCTTCGGGGGTGGCGACCCGCAGGTGGTGCCCACGGTTGTGTTCCACATAGAAGTGGCCATAGGCGGACTGGGCCAAGGCGAGGCGGGACATGAAGCGTTCCGACTTCTCGCGCTTGTGGCCCAGCTCGTGGGCGGCGTTGATGCCCACTCCGGCCACGACGCCCACGGTGATCGAAAAGCCGAGTTGGTCGAACCAGCTCATGTTCGTCGAGGTGATCACGTAGGCCCCGTAGATCAGCCCTGCGTACTGGAGGGGCAGGTAGAGGTAGAGCACCCACCGATACCAGTGGGACGCCTCGAGTCCCTCGACCGCGCTTTCGGGCGGATTGGCCCGGTCGGTGCCGAACACGAGATCGAGGATCGGGATGAGCACCATGACCGCGATCGGGCCGAGCCACCAGAAGAGACCACCGAAGGAGTCGGCGTGGGCTGCGGCTCGGAAGGGCAGGATCGGCACCACCAGACCGAGGATCCACAGGTACTTCTTGCGATCCTTCCACTTGGTCTCGGCGTCGGGCTGCGTGGCGGGGGACGTGGAGTTGGCGGTAGCAGCTGTGTCGGGGCTGCCGGTGTCGTCGGATCCGGCCCTGGGGTGGGTGCTGGTCATCGGAGGGTCCTTCAAGCTCTGGCGGAGAGACTGGGGGTGGCGCTGTCGTGTTGGGCGAGTTCGGCCTGGAGCGCGGCGACTCCAGCGAAGATGATCGTGGCGATGGACTCGGCCACGACCTCCGGAGGGTCGTCGGGGGCACTGATGGCATAGGAGACGAAGAGCCGGGTCAGCAGATCGCCGGCCCTGCGGGCCGCCAAGGGTGACAGTCCGGGAAAGAGCTCCAAGGTGCGACCGTCGATCTCGGTCCGGATGAGTTGGCTGACCGGTCCGCCGTCGGCGGTGAGCAAGGGGACCAACGAATCAGGCTCGGTGGTCAGGATGCGATCGAGGAGAGGGTGCTCACGCGTGAGGCGCAGGGCGGCTGCGACTCCATCGCGGATGCCGGTCCGGGGTTCGGGCGACCTGCCCATCTCGTCCATGATCTCGGCCACGAGGCGTTGGGCTTCACGAACCACGGTGGCCATCACGATGGCGTCCTTGTTGCCCACGTGCTTGTAGATCGTGGGCCGACTCATCTGCGCCTGGTCGGCGATGTCGCTCACCGAGAGCCGCTTGATCCCGTGCAGTGCAGCGGCGGTCAACGTCGCATCGAGGATCCGGGTCACCGCAGGCGAGGGGTTGTTGCCGAGCGTCGGCGCCACGGGGGGGTCGGGAACTGCCACACATGACATCTTTACATATATCGTGTGTTTGTCAAGTTGTTGCAGCTCAGCCTGCTTCGCTGGGTTGTTGCAGCTCAGCCTGCTTCGCTGGGTTGTTGCAGCTCAGCCTGCTTCGCTGTGGGTCACGGGCTCCTCGCCCATCCACTCGCGCAGGGTGTTCTTGAGCTTGGTCTGTTGGATGAACAGGTCGTGCTCGGGTTCGAGTTCGGATGCGGCTTGGGGGGCCTTGAAGTAGAAGCTCAACCACTCCTGGATGCCGGATTCGCCAGCGCGCTGGGCGAGGTCCATGAACAGGGCCAGGTCGAGCACGATCGGAGCGGCGAGAATCGAATCGCGGCAGAGGAAATCGACCTTGATCTGCATGGGGTAGCCGAGCCAGCCGAAGATGTCGATCGCGTCCCAGCCCTCCTTGTTGTCGCCCCGCGGCGGGTAGTAGTTGATGCGCACCACGTGGTCGATGTTGCCGTACAGGTCGGGGTACTGCTCCGGCTGGAGGATGGTGCCGAGCACGCCGAGCTTGGACGACTCCTTGGTCTTGAAGTTCTCCGGATCGTCGAGCACCTCGCCGTCTCGGTTGCCGAGGATGTTGGTCGAGTACCACCCGCGCAGGCCGAGCATCCTGGCCTTGAGGCCTGGGGCGATGAGGGTCTTCATGAGCGTCTGGCCGGTCTTGAAGTCCTTGCCGCAGATCGGGACCCCGTTCCGCTCGGCCAGCTCGACCATGCAGGGCAGGTCCACGCTCAGGTTGGGAGCACCGTTGGCGAACGGAACCGACAGCTGGAGTGCTGCGTAGACGTAGATCTGGCTGGGCGAGATGTTCTCGTCGCTCGCCTTGAGTCCGGCCTCGAAGGCCTCGACGGTCTCGTGCACATCGGTGGGTTCTTGGTAGGCCTCGGTCGAGCCGCACCACACGATCACCAGGCGATCACAGCCGTTGTCTTCCTTGAACTTCTCCATGTCGGCAATGAGGGCCATCGCCTCGTCCCACTTGGAGCTGAGGTCCTTGACTCTGGTGCCCTCCAACCGTGACACCCAGCGCTGGTCGAACACGGCGTCCATGCCGACGACGCCTTCGAGTTCGGAGGAGATGTCGGAGAGGTCGCCACCTTCGAGCACGCCAGCGGTGGTGGCTGCTTCGAGCACATTGGGACTGATGGGATCCCATCCGCCGAACACGATGTCGTCGAGCCCGGCGAGTGGAACGAAGTCCTTGATCAGCGGGTTGCGTTCTTCAGCTCGCTGGCCGAGGCGGATGTTGGCCATCTGGCTGACCGAACCGATCGGCGGGCTCATCCCCTTGCGAGCGGCGATGACCCCCGCGATGAAGGTCGACGCCACGGCGCCGAGCCCCGGGGTGAGGACGCCGAGCTTGCCGGTGGCGGGTGCGATCTCGCGTGCTGTGCTCATGGCCGACAATTCAGCAGATCAGGTCAAGCTATGCTCGTCGCATCAGCAACACTTCACAGTCATGCGACAGCGACACCGCCTCTGGAGCCCTCCTCCCGGCTGGCTACAGGCCTTCGATCTCGTGTTCGGAGGCCAGCGCTCGGCGGGCGGGCAGGACCCAGCGAAGCGACGAATCTCGGTCGCACAGCAGCGTTCGAAACGGCGGAACCCAGGTCCGCCGGTGACCAGCGTCCTGATCACCGGTGGGTCGAGCCCACTCGGCGAGCGCATCCTCCACCTCCTCGACGGCGAGCTCCATCTCACCTGTCTCGCCCGGACCCCGGACGCGGCGCGCCGAATCACCGACGTTCGCCCAGAGGCCCGCACCGTCACGGGAGATCTGACCGACCCGGGCTGGACCGAGTACGTGGCCGGTGCCGACGTGATCCTCCACGTTGCCGGGGTCGCTTTCGCCGAACAGCTCCTCGGGGCCGACCTGAGCGGCCGGAGGGTCGTGGTCGTCAGCTCCGCCTCGGTCGCCAACCCCCACCATCCTCTGGCCACCACCGTCCATGCCAACGAGGAGAGAATCGCCGAAGCAGCGGGGGATGCGGTGGTGCTGCGTCCCACCATGATCTACGGCTCGCCCCGCGACCGGAACCTGCGCCGCCTCGCCGGCTTGGTCGACCGGATGCCACGGGTGCCGAACATCACCGGCGGAGGCCAGATCCAACCCGTCCACTGTGATGACATCGCCGGTCTCGCCGCCCGCGCCGCCCACGGCGAGATTCCCCCCGGTACCCACTGGGCAGGTGGAGCCGACGCCGTCACCATCGGTGAGTTGATCCAGCTCATCGCGGATGGTCTGGGCAAGGCTCGACTCGGAGTGAGGGTCCCGGTCGATCCTGCGGCCAAGCTCGTCGCACGATTCGATCTCGGCACCCGCAACAAGGCCCTCCACGCATTGGAGATGCTGACCACCGATCGTCGGGTCGACCCGATCGACGAAGGCCTGCTCGGCCGCCCACCGCTCCCGCTGGTGGAGGGGGTGCCGAGGGCACTCGAGGCCTACGGCATGATCGACAGCCATCAAACGCCCGGAGTTGCCGAGCCGTGAGCGGGGATGGGGTCGTGCTGCCCCACGTGACCATCAGTCAGCTCGAGTATCTGGTGGCGGTCGACGAAACCGAGAGCTGGGCGAAGGCGGCCGAACGGGTCGGGGTCAGCCCGTCTGCGTTGTCGCAGGGCCTGGCGGAGATGGAGCGCCGCCTCGGCCTACGGCTCTTCGGCCGCCAGGGGCGCCGGAGGGTGATGCTCGACGAAGCAGGCGAGGTGGTGGCGTATGCCCGCAGGGTGTTGGCCGAGACGGGCGACCTCGCTCGATGGATCCAACGGACCCAGCACGGCTCGCGAGGTTCGCTGCGCATCGGGATGATCGACGTGGTTGCGGTGCATCACGCGGCACAGGTCCTCAGGTCGTTCAGGAACACCCAACCAGATGTTGATCTGATGCTCACCGTCGCTCCCTCGGGACAGTTGGCGAGGGATCTCACCGCAGGCGAACTCGACCTCGCCGTGCTGGTCGAGTCGCCCGAACTCGACCCAACGCTCGAGGTTGGTGAGTACCTGAGCGAGGAACTCATGGTGTACCGACCGGGCGGGGCCGAAGCCGAAGCGGCAGACATCGAAGGACCTGCCCACTGGGGACCCTGGGTCGGATACCCGAGGGGCTCCCACACCCGCCAGCTGATCATGGACGCCCTGCGTCGACGGGGTGCCTCCACCGAATACGTGGCCGAGTCACACCAGCCGGAGGTCTTGTGTGAGATGGTGCGCCTCGGCATCGGTTGGGTGGTGCTCCCCACCGTCCAAGCCGAGGCCCGTCCCGACCAGCTCACCCGCGCCGACGGCCCGGCCCTGCTCGAGCGGCGCCTCCTGTCGGCCCGGCGAAGGGGTGCACCCGACAACCCGGCCCTCGATCTCCTCGTCGAGAACATGACCGCAGCACAGGGATGACCCAACATGGCTGCCGTTGGCCAGCATGGCTGAGGCCGCAAGGCGGCCGTGTCAGGCGCGCTGATGGATCGGCGGGCGTCGAGGCGGACCCGTACGATCGGAGAGATGAGCGTCGCCGATGTGGACTTCGTCCGCTATCACACCGATCGGATCCCTCGCCTCATCGCCGACGGGCGCGGAACGCTGGCCGGTCTGGACGCAGCCCGTCACGGCCCCATGGCACTCCAGCTCGGCGAGGACGGTCCGGCGTTCACCTACGTGCCGGAGGAGGGCACGGTCCGCATCGAAGCCGGCACCGAGATCGCCCGCACCACGGTCGTGCTCGATCAGGAGATCTGGAACGGTCTGGTGGCCGATCTCGAATCGCCGCCTGGATTGTTGTATTCGAGCCGGCTCGGTCGCGTCGACGGCAACCCCATGCGGTTCGTGGCGTGGGAACCCGCCTTGCGAGCCCTCTATCACGGACGTCCGATCCTCGAGCTCGACGCCATCGAGCTCATCTGCCCCGATGGTCGGACGCTCGACCCGAGCCGCCGATTCGGCCTGGACAGTGACCGAGCCGAGATGGCCGACTTCCTGTCGCTCGCCGGTTACCTGGTGGTCCGTGACATGTTCGATTCCGACGAGATCGAGGCCATGTTGGACGGTGCGGGCGAACTCGCAGGGACTGCCCGAGAGGGTGATCGCAAGAGCTGGTGGGCCGGTACCAGCGAGGGAGAGACGGTCGTGTGTCGGGTGATCGACGCCGGCCGCCTCCCGGTGTTTGCCAAGCTGCATTCCGACTCGAGACTGGCCGAGGTGGCGGCCTGTTCAGAGCACGAGTTGCACCCCAGAGTCGACGCGGAGAACGAGGGGGTGAGCGTCCTCTGGAAGCGTTTCGGAGCGAGTGACGGGTTGGCCGACCTGCCCTGGCACCGAGATTGCGGGATGGGTGGTCACGCCTCGATGTGTCCCTTGCTCATCGCCTCGATCTGCCTCACCAGCGGTGGCCCCGAGGCCGGAGAACTGAGGGTGATACCCGGCTCCCATCACGCCTCGTTCCACTTCATCGACGGCAATGACCCGGACGCCCCCGAAGGCATTGCGGTCGATGTCGGTCCGGGCGACGTCTCCTTTCACTACAGCGACATCGCCCACGTGTCGCTGCCGCCGACCGAGGCGGCTGGACCCCATCGCATCAGCGCCCTCACCGCGTTCGTCACCCCTACCGCACATCATCACCGGGGTGGAGCGGCCTACAACGACGAGCTGTTCGGCGAAGCCGACGGTCGGGTGGAGCATCTGGCCGACAGGATGAAGTGACCTTCCAACCCACCGCGTGCAGCCCGCGATCCCGGATCGGTCATCGGGAGCCGGCGCCACCGAGACCGCTGAACCGAGCTGGCCACCGCCAAGCGGTTCACACCGAACAAGGAGCTGACGAGATGCCCGTCGACCCCCAGTGCCAAGCACTCCTCGCCCTCACCGACGACCAGCTCGGCTCGTTGAGTGGGTCAGATCTCGACGCAGCACGCGAGGGATTCTCGAGCCTCACCTTGCCCCTGGAAGATCGAGAACCGGTCCACTCGAGCGAGGACCTCACTCTCGAGGTGAACCCGGGCCACGAGGTGCCGGTGAGGGTCACCCGTCCCTCCGCCGAGTCGGGGTTGGGAGTGCTGGTCTGGTTCCACGGTGGGGGATGGGTGGTCGGTGATCTCGACAGCCACGATCAGATGGTGCGTCAGCTCACCAATCGTTCGGGCTGCGTGGTGGTGTCGGTCGACTACCGGCGGGCACCCGAGTCCCCCTTCCCTGCGGCCTTCGAGGATTGCCTGGCGGTCACCAGCTACGTGGTCGAATCCGGCGCCGATTCGCTCGACGTCGACCCCGCACGAGTGGCCGTCGGCGGAGATTCAGCCGGGGGGAACCTCGCCGGAGCCGTAGCGCTCGCGGCAGCCGCAGATGGGATGGAGCTCGCGTTCCAGCTCTTGGCCTACCCCGTGTGCGCACCTGATTTCGACACGTCGAGCTATCAGGAGAACGCCGAGGGGTACCTGCTCACGCGCGACGACATGATCTGGTTCTGGGATCGCTACGTGGCTTCACCGGCCGAACGCCTCGACCCCCGCGTCAATCTCCTCGTAGCTGGAGCGTTCGACGGTGTGGCACCCGTCTGGATCGCAACCGGTGAGTTCGACCCCCTGCGCGACGAGGGCAACGCCTTCGCAGCCTTGCTCGCAAACAACGGCGTCGAGGTCCACCACGAATGCGTGGCAGGGATGATCCACGGCTTCATGTCGATGGGAGACCTGGTGGACCGGGGCGACCAGGCACTCAGCGACGCCGCAGCCGCACTCGCCGCGGCCATCGGCTGAGTCGCCGCTCCCGGCGGACTGGAAGGCTCGGCTCGCCGGAGTCGTGTGTGCGGTCGCTCAAGCCTGCGAGGCGGGTGAGCGGTCGAGGCAGGGGTGGGCGACCTTCAGGCCGCTGATGACCGCTTCGATCGTGGCGTCGAAACGGGCGTTGCGCTCGATCTTCATGATGTCCGATGCCCGGCGGTTGAACCGCTCACGTTCGTCGGCGGCCGCTGCGGAATGGGCGTTCCTGGCGGTCTGGGCGTCGCGCTGGAGTGCATGACTTGTGGCGAGTTCGAAGGCGATCGCACCGAAGGAGGCGGAGACGAGTGTGGCGAAGACCTGCCCCAGATCTACACGGTCCAGCGGGGTGGACTCCAGGCTGGTGAAGATGAGATCGATCAACTTGATGCCCTGGGTGGAGGGGAACACAGGCAGGAGGTAGAGGCGCCAGGCCCCGATGTGGCGATCCGCCATCGTGAGGTAAGAGCGTGTGAGCGCCCTCACGGTGTCGTCCCACGATTCGCCGGGAACCATGCGTTGTTGGGTCGCTTCGAGCAGCTCGGCCAACAACGTGTCCTGCATGGCTTCGAGCAGGTCGGCCTTGTTCTCCACGTGCCCGTACAGCGACATGGCCTCGCCACCGAGCGCAGCAGCGACCGAACGCATCGTCAGCCGATCGAGGCCCACGTCGTCTGCCAGTTCGATGGCAGTTCGCACGATCAGCTCGCGGCTCAGCGTTCCTCGAACGATGGGCATGAATCGGGACGATAGCGCCATGGGTGTAGTGCTCTCCCCTGACGGCATCAGTGAACAATTGTGCCAACCCGACTCAGTTTCTGGCGACTTCAGCCAGCACCAGCTCCGAAGAGGCCCCAGCTCTCGTTGTTGAGCTCGATGGCGCCGATCTCGACCCGTTCGCCGTCGGGTCGGACGACGACCAAGCCCTCGACGCGGGCGCTCAGTGGTCCAGCGCCCTGCACCGGGGGGTCGCCGACGATCTCGATCGAGCCCTCCACCACCGGCCACCTCTGGAACACCCGCCTCGCCGAGCCCGGTTCGGGGCTCGAGTTCTCGCACCAGCCCTCGTACAGGTCGCGGCCGATGAGGACTTCGCCACTCCAGGCGAGGCTCGGGATCTCGTCTGCCTGGACCAGCCCTGCCCACGCCGCGTCGAGCACGGCGTACTCGAGCTCGAGTCCCACCTCGCCATCGGCCGAGCTGGCTCTGAACCCGTACCCGCACCCGTGGTCGAGCAGGAGATCTGCCTCAGCGAGCTCATCGGGCCCGAGCGAGGACGAACACGCCGACGCCATCAGTGCCCAGACGAGGAGCAACCCGACCCGGGCTGTGATTGCCCCGATCGGGTTGCTGGTAGCTGGAGCGACAGGTGTTGCGACGTCGTTTAGTGTCGGACCCGATGGTCGGCCGCGCTCCTCTCCTGCCGACCTCCTAGTCGGGGAGACCGGGTCCGCGGCGTCGCTGAGCGCCTTGGTGCGTGAGCGGCGCCGACCCCAAGCACTCGCTGCTGGTGGAAAATCCGAAGCGGGCACCGTTCGAGCCTAACGAGCGCCCATGTTCGGGGTCGGTCGTGAGCCCCGTCCTGAGTCACCCTGGCCCTGGCTCCACGACCGGAAGCGGCAGTTCGGGCCGGCCGCCGCCCGACAGGGTCCGAGCTCGAGTGAGCAAGGCGTCGGCCCACTCGTCGTCGATCACCGCGAACTGGCCGTCGGTAGCCGCTCTGAGACCACGTTGGGCCACCTCGACCGGATCGTCGCCCTCTTCCGACATGGCGGTGCGGACCAGAGCCGGGCACATGACGGTCACCGAGACGTGGGAGTCGGCGAGACCGAGTGCGGCCTGTTCAGCGACGGCCAGCGCTGCGTGTTTGGACGCTGCGTAGGCGCCACCGGCGGGCCAGGTGAGGGCTCCGGCGAGCGAGGCGGTGATGAGGATGCGGCTGGGCTCGGGGCGGGCGAGCATGCCTGGCACGAAGGACCGCAGTCCGTTGACGACTCCGCCCAGGTTCACCCCCATCACCCGGTCCCATTCCGAGGGGGAGACCTCCCACGGTGGGCCCATCGAGGGGCTCAGCACCCCCGCGTTGAGGCACAACAGATCGATCGGTCCGCTCCTTGCGGCGAGGGCATCCATCTGGGCGGCGTCGGCCACGTCGGTGGCATCGGCAGTTTCCGCTCCGACGGCGCTGGCGACGCGCTCGAGGCCATCGGCATCGATGTCGGCCAAGCAGAGGTCGTAGCCGTCCTCGGCCAGCAGTTGGGCGAGAGCTCGGCCGATCCCGCTGGCGGCGCCGGTCACCACCGCAGTCGGGCGGTCGGAGTCGGCGGGTTGCTCGGGCGCGGCCATGGCCCATTCTCGCCGACGCATCGCAGACCGCCGATCAGATTTCGTTGCAGCGAACCGTGTGAGGGTGAGCCGTGCGACTCGGGCCACGGCCTCCGGTGAGCTGCTCGGGAGGTCCAGCTCGTGGCGGTGACCCGCCCAGTGGGTTTCCGAGCGAACCGGAACCGCCGCCGAGGGATGACGTGATCGGGCCATCCCTCGGCGAGGATCAGGTGCCGGTCCACTCCGCAGGACGCTTCTCGGCGAAGGCCTTGGGGCCTTCCTTGGCGTCGTTGGATGTGAACACCGAACCCATGAAGGGGTCTTGGGCGGCGTAGAACGCCTCCTCGGACTCGCTCGCGGCGGTCTTGATGAGTTGCTTGGACGCAGCGACGGCGAGCGGGGCGTTCTTCGCAATCCGCTCTGCCAGCTCGATCGCTGTCTCGACCGCTCCACCGACTGGGGTGATGCGGCTCAGCATGCCGAGCTCCATGGCCCGCTCGGCGGTGATCGGATCCCCGGTCACCGCCATCTCCATCGCTGCGGCGTAGCCGACCCGCGAGGGCAGGCGTTGGAGTCCACCACCGGCGGCGAAGAGTCCGACCTTCACCTCGGGGATCCCGAACTTGGCTCCCTCGGCCGCAACCAAGAGGTCACAGGAGAGGGCCAGTTCGAGTCCGCCGGCCAAGGCGAACCCTTCGATCGCGCAGATGAGGGGCTTCTCGGCGCCGTGCTTGACGAAGCTCATCATGGGCCCGATGTCCTCGCCTGCAGCGAAGGCCTTCAGGTCCATCCCTGAGCAGAACCCCTTGCCGTTCCCGGTCAGGACTCCAGCGGTCAGGCCGGCGTCACCGTTGAGTTCGGTGACGGCGTCCCACAGGCCGTTGGAGAGTGCACCGTTGATGGCGTTCATGGCGTCGGGACGGTTCAGGGTGATGATCATGACCCGGTCGCGTCGTTCGACCAGGACTGCGTCGTTGCTCTCTGTGTCGCTCACTTGGGGGGCATCCGGATGCCGCCGTCGACCCTGATCGACTGGGCGTTCATGTAGGGGTTGGTGATCAGTTCCATCACCATGAAGGCCAGCTCTTCGCCCGAGCCGAGTCGCTTGGGGAACAGCACGCTCTGGCCCAGGTTGTCCTTGAAGGCCTGCGAGGCTTCGCCCTCGCCGTAGATCGGGGTGTCGATCAGGCCGGGGGCGATGGTGTTGACCCTCACGCCGACCGCAGCGAGGTCACGGGCGATGGGCAGGGTCATGCCGACGATGCCGCCCTTGGACGCCGAGTAGGCGCATTGGCCGATCTGGCCGTCGAAGGCGGCGACGGAGGCCATGTTGACCACGGCGCCGCGTTGGCCGTCGTCGTCGAGTGGCTCGGTGGCAGCCATCGCGGCTGCGGCGCGGCTCAACATGTTGAACGAGCCGATGAGGTTGATCGTGATGACGCGGGTGAACTCGTCGAGCGAGAACGGGGTGCCGTCGCGGTTGACGGTTCGTCCGGCCGAACCCACGCCTGCGGAGTTGACGAGCGCCCGGACCGGACCCATCTCCGACGCGGCGGCCACGGCTGCGTCGACGTCTTCGATCGACGTCACGTTGCACTGGACGTAGAGGCCGCCGATCTCGCCGGCCACCTTCTCACCCGCTTCGGCGTTGAGGTCAGCGATCACGACGTGTGAGCCGGCTGCTGCGAGTTGGCGGGCGCTGGCCTCGCCGATTCCTGAGGCTCCTCCGGTGACGATCGAGGAGCTGTTTTCGAGAGAGATTCTGGGCATGTGCCTTCCTGAGTTTGACGGATCTACTGCGTACTTCGGGGAAACCGAGGGCTCAGACGCGCTCGATGATGGTGGCGTTGGCGAGGCCGCCACCCTCGCACATGGTCTGGAAGCCGTACTTGCCTCCGGTGCGCTCGAGTTCGTTGACCAGGGTGGTCATCAGCTTTGCGCCCGAGCAGCCCAAGGGGTGGCCGAGGGCGATCGCCCCACCGTTGACGTTGACCTTGTCGAGGTCGACGCCGGTGTGCTGTTGCCAGGCGAGCACGACCGATGCGAAGGCCTCGTTGACCTCGAACAGATCGATGTCGTCCAGGGTGAGGTCGGTCTTGCCCATGATCTTGTCGGTGACCGGGATCGGGCCCTTCAGCATGGTGACCGGGTCGGTGCCGGTGACGGCGAAGGAGTGGAACTTGGCGCGGGGCTTGAGGCCCAGTTCCTTGGCCTTCTCGGCGCTCATGATCAGCACCGCTGCGGCGCCGTCGGCGATCTGGGAGGAGTTTCCGGCGGTGATCTTGCCGTCCTCTTTGAAGGCGGGCTTGAGCCCGGCGAGCTTCTCGGCGGTGGTTCCGGGGCGGATGCCCTCGTCGGCCGAGTGCATCTCGGTGGTGCCGTCGATGTCGACCGGGACCGGCACGATCTCGTTCTCGAATCGACCCTCGGCGGTGGCCACCTCGGCTCGGCGCTGTGACTCTGCGCCGAACTCGTCGAGTTGCTCACGGGTGATGCCGAACTCGTCCGCGATCATGTCGGCCCCGATGCCTTGGGGCGGGAGGCCGGTCTCGGAGTAGCGCTCGTTGAGCGAGTCGGGGAAGGGGAAGTCCATGCCCTTGACCACCGAGGCGCCCATGGGGACCCGGGTCATGGACTCGACGCCGAGGGCGACGACGATGTCGTAGGCGCCGGCCATGACGCCCTGGGCTGCGAAGTGGATCGCCTGCTGGGAGGAGCCGCACTGGCGGTCCACGGTGGTGGCCGGAACCGACTCGGGCCATCCGGCGGCGAGCACGGCGTTGCGGCCGATGTTGAGGGCGTGTCCGCCCACCTGCATGACGCAACCGGCCACGACGTCGTCGACCAGGGCGGGATCGAGGTCGTTGCGCTCGGCGATGGACTTGAGGACGTGGGCTGCGAGATCGACCGGGTGCCAGTCCTTCAGGCGGCCGTTGCGCTTGCCGGACGGAGTGCGGACGGCGTCGACGATGACTGCTTCATGCATGTTGTGCTCCTGGTGTTGGATCGTTGTGGTTTGAATTGGTGTCGTTCTGGGATTTCGCTCGGGTGGCAGCACTGTGCGCTGCTGCTGCGGGAGGCTCGGTCGGATCGGCCTCGGTGGCGAGAGCGCACTCGATGTTGTCGCCCAGTCGGCTCAAGAGATCTGCCAGTTGTTGGCGCTCGGCTCGGGTGATGCCGGCCCTGAGTTGGTCCCTGAGCTCAGCGTCGATCGCCTCGACCCGTCGGACCGTCGCCACGCCTTCGGGGGTGATGGCGATGAGCCAGACCCGTCGGTCGGAGGGGTCTGGTTCGCGGACCACGAGGCCCTGGGCTTCGAGCTGGTCGACCATCGTGCCCGTGGCGGCCCGGCCGAGGCCGACCATCGCCGCGAGCTCGCTCTGTGAGCTGGAGCCGTACTGGTCCACGTAGGTCAGCAAGGTGGCCTGAGAGAGGTTGAGGCCGATCTGGTCGAAGCGCTGGTCGAAGACATGGCGCAGACTCCGGGCGGTGCCGATCAGCACGGTCTCCACCCTCCGCCAAGCGGGGAGGGAGGCAATCGTCGACCGGGGCATCGTATGGAACCTTACAGTCAGATCACATGCAGTTGGCACGCTGGCATGGCTCGATGTCTCGTCCGCTTCGGCTGGCTGCCCTTCACCGAGTTGTCCGGACGCCTCGCCACCGGCCTCAAAGGCTCAGCCGTCAGATGGGAGATTGCCTGCCATGACGTCGGGACCGAGCGCGTCCGCGATGAAGGACGAGAAATCGGGGCCCCGCCGGAGACTGTGGCCACCGTCGATGCCGATGCACTGTCCGGTGATCCAGCGGGATTCCGGTCCGGCGAGGAAGCGTGCGAGCTGACCTACGTCGTCGGGTTGGCCGACGTCATCCATCGGGGTGTTCTCGATGTAGGAGGCGTACACCTCGGAGTCGCGGGGGATGAGTTCCATCATCTCGGTCGCGATGAACCCGGGGCGGATGGCGTTGAAGCGGACCTTGGATGAGCCGAACTCGTCGGCTGCGTTGCGACACAGCGACTCGATCCCGGCCTTGGCGGTCGGGTAGGCGCCGAAGTGGGGATGGGTGACGTGGCCCGCAATGGAGCTCATTCCGACGAAGGAGCCGCCGCCGGCGGCGACCAGCTTGGGGACCGAGTGCTTGATCGAGAAGTAGGTGCCCATGAGGTTCACCTCCAAGAGACGCTTGAACTCATCGGTGTCGGTCACGTGCAGGGGAGCGGGCATCCCGCCGCCGCCGGCATTGGCCACCACGGCCTTGAGCGTCCCGGTGCGGGCCTCTGCGTGATCGAGCGCTGAGCGAACCTGGGCCTCGTCGGTCACGTCGGCGACCACGTAGTCCACATCGAGCCCGATCTCGGCGACCGAGGCTTCGAGGTTGGCCTCGGTACGTCCGCAGATCGTGACCTTGGCGCCGTCGGCTGCGAGGGCTGCGGCGCATGCCCTTCCGATGCCGGTGCCGCCACCGGTGACGAGTGCGGCATAGCCGTCGAGTGTGGGTGCGTCGTTGCTCATTGGTGGTGGGTCCCCCGGGGTCGTGTCGTGCCTGATCTCAGCATGGCCGATGGTTGCCGAGAGGTCACAGCTGCGCCGCCGACAGAGCCCTCTCTGCGTTTCAGCATGACGGTCGCACTGAGTTCGGTCAGGGGGTGTCGCAGTCAGCGCCGCTGGGTTGGGGCGCCGCGTTCGAGTCGTCGCTCAGGTCGGGTCGGCGTAGGCGCTTCCAGAGATGGTCTCGCCGTCGAAGGAGAAGGTGAGGGGCAGATCCCCGTCGTCGTTCTCGTCGAGCACGAGCATCACGTCTCTACGGATCTGTCGGTCCCGGACCGTCCAAGAGGGTTCTTCGGCTGTGAGTTCGGTGACCCCTGGTGAGGCGCCGATCACCAAGTAGTAGCGGTCGACGTCGTCCCACTCCTCTTCGTTTTCGGGCGGCACCCCGAAGCCTGAGAGTGAGATCACACCGGAATCGTTGTTGTTTCGGTGGAGGGCAGTGGTCATACCGCCTTGGGAGGTGTCGACCTCTCCGTCAGCGTTCCTGGTGAACCAGGAGACGTTCAATTCACGGTCGTCGAACAGGCCGCCGGTGAAGAATCGAACGAACGTGAGGGGGCCGAGATCGAAGTTCACTTCGTCGAGGATTGCTCCGACCCCGCCTCGGGTCACCGCTGTGTTCCAAGCATCCTTGGTCAGTAGATAGTTGTAGCTCACTACGCCTGGTTCGATCTCCCACGCCTCGACCGCCTCGGGTGTCGAGGGGGTGGAGAGCCTCAGGGAGGGTTCAGCGACGTCTTCTGCGGTGGGAACCACGCTGAAGGTCGTGACCTCCTGGTCTTGTGGAGACCGGGCAGTGAAGGTCAACTCGTCGACCGTCGAGGTGGGATCGAGATCGAAGCCCGCTGGCGCTCGAACAGGCAAGAGGAAGTCTCCGGCCAGGCCCACCACTTCGACGACTTGGTCAACCTCTTCATCGAGCAAGCGAGGCGCTACCTCGACGATCTGATCATCCTCTTGGTCAAGCGAGTGTTCGAGGTCGAAGAAGTCCTGGGCGCTCAACGAGCCCCCGCTGCTGTACGCCACGGGAATGGCCGTGAACCACCGATCAGAGGAGACGCTCCACTCCACCAATCCGGTCAGTATGGTCCCGGGCTCGAGGGCTCCAGGGTCCGGAATCGAAATCTCGGGCGGGCCGCCGAGTGTGCCTATATGCGAGCCTTCGGGCGGCTCAGGCGGTTCGACACGCACCATGAGTTGAATCTCGGTCGGAACCTGTCAAGGGGTGGTTGCCGGTTTCTTTCAGGTTTTTGTTTGGATGTCGGGTTTGTTGATCCAGACTTCGGTGGGTGGTCTGGCGGCGACGGGTGCCTTGTTGCGGAATCGGTCGGGGTGTGCGTTGTAGGCGGCGTCGAGGACGTTCTGGCGGGCTTCGATGATCGGGCCGCAGGCGCGGGCGTGGACGTCGGCTGGATGCAGGTAGCCGAGCGCTGAGTGGTAGTGGTCGTGGTTGTACCAGGCCACGAATCTGCGCATCCACGTCCGGGCGTCATCGATGGAGTCGAAGCGTGCCGGGTAGTCAGGCCGGTATTTGACGGTCTTGAACGCGGCTTCGGAGTACGGGTTGTCGTCAGAGGTGCGTGGCCTGGCGAAGCTGCGGGTGACGCCGAGGTCTTCGAGGAGTTCTGCGATGGTGTTCGAGGTCATCTGCGCGCCCCGGTCAGCGTGCAAGACCAACTGATCAGCCGAGATCCCTTCACGTTGACAGATCCGGGTGATGAGACGTTTCGCGATCTTGTCTGACTCGATGTGATCGATGGTCCAGCCGACGATCTTGCGGGAGTAGATGTCGAGCACGACATAGAGGTAGAACCAGACCCGCACCGCCGGGCCCCGCAGCCGGCTGATGTCCCATGACCACACCTCGTTCGGGCCGGTCGCGACGAGGCGAGGCACCGCGTAGCTGCGGCGGGCGTGACCGCGGCGGCGGTCACCGATCAGGTCGGCTTCGGCCAGAATCCGGTACATGGTGCGCTCTGAGCACAGATACACACCCCGGTCCAACAAGGTCGCGTAGATCTGCGCGGGGGCGAGATCACAGAACTCCTCGCAGCACAGCACCGCGCGGATGCGGGCTCGTTCATCGTCATCGATCCGCCATGAAGGCAGCGTCAGCTCGCCGGCCGGCTTGGCCCGCGACGGCCGTTCGGGGAGCCGTCGGTCGGCGTGTTGGCGGCGGTGACGCCACGTTCGTGGTGAGGTCCCGAACGCCCGGCACGCCGCCTCGACACCGATACGTGGCGACCAGGTGTCGATCATTTCCGCGGTTGCTTCGTCGAGTTCGGGTCGGCGCTCTCGCGAGACATGACCTGCAAGAGCGCCGAGACTTTTCCCTGGGCCTCGATCAACTCCTTCGCCGTGGCGAGTTCGGCCTCGAGCTGTTCGATCCGACGGCGGGTCTCAGCGAGCTCCGTGCGGGTGCGGTCCTTGGCTGGGCGCCCGACCTTGGAACCCTTCAACGCTTCCAGGGCGCCGGCGTCGCGTTGCTTGCGCCACTCGGTGATCAGCGACGAATACAGGTCCTCGCGGCGGCAGATCTCACCGACCGCGCCCGACACACCCGACGCCTTCGCCGCATCGATCTCAGCCAGAATGTCGAGCTTGTACTGCGCAGGCCACCGCCGCCTCCGGCGCGGGACCTCCACATCGTCATCGTGGGTCATCACTGTCATGATCTCACCTCTCGGCCCTCAGTAGTTTCGATCACTAAGACCGGCAACCACCATCATGACAGTTGGGGGACGCCCGCCAGCGCTCAATCGCGAGGCCCATGATCGCCGGGGTCACCACCATCTTCTGGTCGATCACGATGAGTGTCGGTGGGTTGTGTCACCAACGCCGTCGCCTACTTCGTCGGCCGGGCTGGCACCTCGCTCGGTCGACAGCTGAGCACCACCACGGCGTTTCGTCGCGCAGAAGGTGCTCCTCGCAGAGGGCTGGGTGACCGGCCGAGTCTTCGGCAGGTCAGGACCCGAAGTTGGGTGGGTTGGCGGCGAGCACGCCGTCGATGAAGTTGTCCACGATCGTGTTCACTGCGGGTTTCGGGTCGAGCGTCGGGACGTGGCCGGCGTTGACAATGTGGAGTTGGTGCGGTGAGTTCGGCTGGGTGTCGATCACCTGAGCGAGGCCGTCGTAGAGGTACTCGCAGTTGTTGAGACCCGCTGCGCTGGCTGCAGGTGTGGGGGCGAGGGTCGAACCGCAGAAGGGGTCGTTGCGGCCGGCGATGAAGAGGGCCGGCACGTCGCTGAAGCCGTTGGCGATCTGGGCTTCGGGCGTGAGGGGGCCGAATCGGTCGCCGTAGACGCCGATCTTGTCGGCCATCTGCTGAGGGTCGAACGTGGCGTCCCACGGCAGGGCACCAGCGGCCAGGTATTCGTCCACCATCGGCTGGCTGTTCGGTGTATGGATCGCAGAGTCTCCGACGACGCCGGTGAGTGGGGTGCCCTTTAGTGAGTATTGGCTGGCCAGTGCCCACGCTCCGTACGAGCCGGCGCTTGCGCCATGGGCCCAGACGTGGGTGGTGGGGTAGTTGGCTGTCGTGTAGTCGATCGCGGCCATGGTGGCCTCGAGGCCGTTGACCTCGGCGCCGGGGTTCGGGTTGTTCGGGTACGGGGTACCGAGGCCCGAGTAGGCGTCGTGGTCACACATCGACACGACGAGCACCCGATAGCCCTCCTGGATGCGGCGCACGATCGTCTGGTCTTCGAGCTGACCGTTGGCGTTGAGCACCCGAGTCAGGACGATGTCTTGGAGCTTGGCGAAGTCCTCTTCGTGGTTCCAGGTGTTTTCGTCTTGCGAGCTGATGGCCTGGTAGGTGCCCTGAGTGTCGAAGTAGCCGGAGCCGCCACCATGAAGGTAGGTCCACAGCGGGGCGCTGCCGTTTGGGTTGGACGGCGGGTTGATCACCATGAACGTGTAGTTGCCCGACAAGCCACACTCGTGAGTGAGATTGCGGTAGAACTCGATCTCGACAGTCGTGCCATCGACGTTGGCGGTCTGGTCGTCGGCGAGCACGATGTCGGCAGGTGCCGGGTTACAGGCAGAGGCGACAAGTCCAAGGACCCCGAGGACGAGCGCCCACACAGCGGTGGAGCGTCTGCCGGTGGCCCGAATCGAGCGGTTGAGCATGTCGGCGCTGGCGAGGTGTGGGTGGCTCATGGTCAACACCATGCCGAAAGCGGAGACAACTAGGTTGGCCACCTAACAAAGCCCTGACAATCGCCGCCCACAGAATCGGACAGGTAGATCGCGTTAGTCCTCCGCCTCCACGGCAGAGCGGATCTCGAGCAACAGGCCCTGGACGCCAAGATCGGGTGCCCATCGGTCGAGGTATCCGTAGTCGATCCGGTCGTGGCCAGAGTGCAACATGCCGGCGATGTCGCGACGTTGGCGGTCCGATCCCGTGGCGAGGGCCCACTCGAGCTTGGACAAGATGCTGTCCTCGACCGTGACCAGGTGCACGTCGACCCCGGCGAGCGTGGCGGGCTGTCGACGCCGGAACTCCTCCCGGCTGAACGGCCGGTCCTTGCAGACGATGAGATCGGCCTTCCACTGCGACTCGAGATCGATCACGTTGAACATTCCACGCGCGGTGAGTTCGGTCCGGATCGAGTCGACGGGAGGGGTGTAGAAGCCGGCCGAGAAAGCCCGATGTAGAGCTTCTGGGTGGGCCGTCGATTCGATGACGAGATCGACGTCCTGGGTCTGACGGATCTCACCGTGGAACGTGCTGGCGACCGATCCGGACACCATGTGGGCGACCTCGGCCTCGTCAAGTGCCTCGACGGTTCGTCGAAGGAACGACGTGATCACGCGTCGACGAGCGCTTCGTCAGGCCATGCCAACCGCGTGACTTCATCGCCGTGGATGAGTCGGGCGACCGCGAGGAACACCTGACGCTCGGTGTAGGCCGGATTCCGCGCCCGCACCCCCGCTGCCGACAACTCGAACAAGTCCTCGCTTGCCTGGAACGCACGACGGACGCGCTCCTCCCCGCTCAGCGACGCCATGAGCCGTCGCTGAAGAGCCCACGCCTCCGGCGACGTATCGGCCGGTCGCAGCCAGTCAGCAGTACTCACGCCACGACTCTACGCAGGTCCCGCCGAACGCCACCGGGCACGCCGTCCTCGAACGCCCCAAAGCCCTAGATGGCCGGGCCCTTCGGGCCCCTCGGACGAGCCGAGTCGCCGCCAGGTCAGGACCCGAAGTTGGGTGGGTTGGTGGCGACCACGCCGTCGATAAAGTTGTCCACGATGGTGTTCATCGCTGGGTTCGGGTCGAGCGTCGGGACGTGGCCGGCGTTGACCCTGTGCAGTTGGTGCGGTGAGTTCGGCTGGGCGTCGATGACCTGATCGAGGCCGTCGTAGAGGGTACTCGCAGTTGTTGAGGCCCG
>ENA-ORXU01001222-ORXU01001222.1-marine-metagenome-genome-assembly--contig:-NODE-1222-length-22571-cov-3.297457_pt1 | contig 22571 bp, 12 predicted proteins | sample MGYA00237869_ERZ511484 | MGnify/ENA metagenome assembly ERZ511484
GAGAATATACATTTTTCATTAGTATGTGTATTTAAAATTGTTATTTTTTTTCAAGAATGTTTTATCGTGAAATGTAGGCCAAGTAATTCGAAATTAAACGGATACTATGCCTGTTCTAATGCTAATTGTTTTACCACGTAATCTAAGAAATTATTTTACGGTATTCACTAACCGAGCGTCCCCCACTAGCCAGCCTACCCGATCGAGTTTTTTATTCTTTATTCGTACTTCTCTTGCAACAGTTCCCTACCGGTCAGCCATCTCATTAAGATATTCCCCTATCTTTTATTTGGTGTCATTAGTCAAGTGGGCTAGGGTTTATTTGATAAGCTGTTGATTTTTCCAAGTTCTAACACCCACACGCTTTGCCCATTCTTTCCATAATTTTTCTAGCTCGCCGACCTTTTCGGGCATTAAATTTATCAAATCATTCAATTCACTTCTGTCGACCTCCAAATCATATAGCTCCCAATTGTATTCTGCTTCTTCGCTCCATCTCGATACCAATTTATATTTCCCCAAGCGGACCGCCTTGTTCCCCTCGTGTTCCCAGAATAAAGGACGGTTGGGTAGTGCTTCGTTTTCAAACGCTGGCAACAAACTTTTTCCTTCATATGGGATAATTTCGTTCTTGTTATAGGTTTCAGGATAAGTAGCTCCTGCTACGTCGACACAGGTTGCCATAATATCGATTAGATGACCTGGTTGATTGCGATATTCGTTTTTCGCCGTGATGCCGTTCGGCCAGTGTACTATTAAAGGTGTTGAAATGCCACCTTCGTGAACCCAGTGCTTATACATTCTAAACGGGGTATTACTGGCATTGGCCCAAGGTTTCCCGTAAGCCAAATAAGTGTCGTCGGCACCCGGTTTAAGTCCAATTCCGGCAAGAACGGGTTTGCCATCGCGAGCATATTTCGGTATCATTTCGGTTTGTAGTTCGTTTTCGCCCATAGCTTTTGTTTCATTAATAGTTACATCGTCATGATACGTACCTATTTCTTCCTGAAAACCAAACTCCTCGGCACAACCACCGTTATCCTGTAGAAAAATCACCAACGTGTTGTTATCGATGCCTTTTGTTTCCAGGGTGCTCATTACCCTTCCAATACCTTGGTCCATATTGTCTACCATTGCGGCATAAACTTCCATAAGCGCACTGTACCATTCTTTGTTTTCGGCATCTTCCCAATTCGGAATACTATCCTTTTCACTCAACCCCCATTCGGGTTTTATTAATTCCATTGCCAACATTTTTTGGTACTTATCTTTACGCAATGCATCCCATCCGTCATCAAATTTACCTTTGTACTTGGCAATATCTTCGGGTTTGGCATGCATTGGCCAATGTGCTGCGGTGTATGGCAGATACATAAAAAAGGGTTTGTCGTTTTTGTGCTCTTCAATAAATTTTACGGCATTATCGGAAATGGCATCTGTATAGTAAAAATCGTCATCTGGCACTATGTATTCATTATCGCGTGTTAGCGAACAAGGATCGTAATAACTACCTGCACCGAGTATTGTTCCAAAAAAACGATCAAAACCGCGCTGCAAAGGCCAATTGTGTTTTTTCTGTACAGGGTCTTTTGGCAGATAAGGCGTAACATGCCATTTGCCTGACATATATGTTGAGTATCCCGCTTGTTGAAGCACCTCTGCAATAGTTACCGCATTGGCACTTAAATCGCCACGGTATCCATCGCTGCCCAAATCTTCCATCATGTGCCCGATTCCTGCCTGATGGGGGTACAAGCCCGTAATTAACGAGCCCCGCGTTGGACAGCATCGAGAGGTGTTGTAGAACTGTGTAAAACGCAGGCCGTTTTCGGCCAATCCATCCAAAACAGGGGTATTTATTACTCCCCCATAACATCCAATATCGGAATAGCCCATGTCGTCTGCCATTATCAGAATGATATTGGGACGCTTTTTTGGTGACAACCCAGTGTCCCCTTTATCGGTTTTTGAAGTACATGCCGTTAGGGAACAAATTAGGGCAAACAAAATTATGCTAGTGGTTTTCATTTGGTATAGATTTATTTTCATTTGTAACTTCAATTCGAAATAAGTGTTACCGGCCCAACTAATCCAATCGGATCTGTCGTGTCATACTGTATTCTAGACTGCGCTCCCGGATTGTCCTTTAGCGATTTTGCATAATTGGTCAAAATGGTTGCATAACGTATCTCTATTTTATTTTTTCCATCTATCAGAAAATCTGCAATAGGGTAAATGGCCTGTCCATACCAACGTGTACCTGCCGCTTTGCCGTTTACAAATAGTTGTGTTACGCCTTGGTTAACATTGCCCAGATCTATGTGCGTGGCCCCGCTTGGGACGTCGAAGGCCGTTTTATATATAATTTCGCCTCCAAACGTACTTTGAGTATTATCATTCGATTGGGTAAAATCGATCAACTCATTCATTTTCCAATTTAAAATTTCTCCATCTACACGTCGACCTTCGACATCCCAGGTATTGCTTAAAACTTTAAGTTCTTCTCTTTTTATTTTAACGGATTTTTGTAATGTACTCGGTTTTTCGTCTTCGAATACTATCAAGAGTGACTCAAGTGGATTTAGTTCTATTTCTAATTTTTTGGAATCATCGGTAAAGGAATAGGGTTTTCTTTCTCCGGTTTCAGGATTCCACACATAAGGATATTTTCCGTTTACAGGAAAGGTCGCATTAAAGGCCGCTGTTTTAAATCGATGGCTATTATTAAAGAAATATATGTTCTCTTTTTCCGTATATTGATGTATCTGATACACATACTCATGTGGGGTATCAATGACTACATCTGGCTTTAAGCCTGTTTTACCCAATAGGTCTTTAGTCCAAGTAAATAGATAATCCAAGGATTCCGGTCCTTTAACATTGATGATTGACCGGGGATGTTGTTCAACTAAAGATTCCATTACTGTTCTCACCTTATCATCATTTTTTTGATAATCTGTATAGTGAAGGGATTTTACCGGTAACTGATCGATAACTACCAACTTACCACCAGATTCCACAAACCTTTCAAGTGCAGACGCCGTTTTGGGCTCAATTGAGGTTAGTGATGCCAATACAAGTAGATTATATTTCATGTTACCATATTGTATCACACCTTCATTTATTTCTGCATTCTGTAGTATATTTTGGTTGATGTATTCATTTGAATATCCCAACTGGCTAATAGGTTCCCATAACTTGAAAAGGTATTCGGGAGTCTCATGGTAGGGAATTCTCGACAATCCCGAATCACCCCATATATCAGCTGTTGGGCCAATAATCGCTATAGATTTTTCCGCTTGGGAATTTTGGAATATATAAGATAATCGGGCGTTATAATCTACCCAATTGTGCAAGTGTTCCCACCATGGATTGTGCTCGCTAAAATAAGTTCCATATTTTAACCAACCTGGGAAACCGGCTTCCAGAGGAGAATAATTGAAACCGTGTACAACAGAATGATTAATGCCTGTTATAAAGTTCATATCGTCGTGTTGCTTTATTTCTTGTAGGGTAGTTCTAAAGATTCCATTTGTATTGGTCGCACTTTCAGAGCTGATAATTTTCTTACCTGTTACATGCCCACCGGAAGCAGCCATCATATTCCAAATCATATAACCATGTTCGTGGTTCCAAGACCATACGGAATCCTTCATGTTGAAATTTTCACCTTCACTTGAATATATCCACCCATTGCTTTCGGGAATATCAGGAATCATATAACCATCAAGCATTCCCATCAAATAGGGCGTTCCATAGGCCTGATACCTGCACAATACATTATTTTCTTCACAAAAATCTTGAAAAACTTGAGTAAAATTAGTTAAGAATGTATCTACCAATAGGCGATTATAATCGTATCTGACCCTTTTTAGCTTGCCTTTGAAGTCTTGGTCATAATTTACCTCATCATAACCTGTATACGCAGGGTAAAATACAAATGGAAGCCATTCTTCTAACGAATAACCATAAGTTTGATTGAATAGCTCTTTAAACCCATCGGTCCAGTTGGCACCGGATATTTCTATGCTGTCACAAAATAAGGCCCTCACCAGATTACTTAAAGGTATACCGCTTTTTTCGGACACTTTCTTTATTCTGGAAAGATATTGGTAAGTAACATCTTTTCTATAATGGTTCATAACCGGTCCCGCGCCACCTTTGGCACCGGAACTCACTTTACGAAACGACTGTTCTTTAAAGCCATAACACAGGTTGAATTTTCCTGATCCTGATATTTTGTAGGTAAGTACACCCTCCTTGTCAAAGTTGTCCATCAGATTGATGGCTTGATCTTTGTCTTTACACCCATCTGGTATCAAATAAATATAGAATAATTCATAATCTGTTTTTTCACTTTGATGGTTGCGTTGACCTGTACCTTCATAATGTTCGTTAATTATAGTAAGTAATTTATCCTTACTTAGGTCGATAGTAGCACTGCCGTTGTATGGCAGGGTATGGGGCGTTATACGCTGGCAAGTTTCATTGTGGGCAAGAAACTCTCCGCCAAAGGGCCATCCGGTACCAACTATCATGTCGGTAATCATTCCCAGATCTTTACTCTTCTTACAGGCATGCACCAACATATCGATCCACTCATCGCTCATCCAAACCAGACCATCTTCGTTTGATGTTTTTGAATTTCTATTAGCTGCAATGGGATTGATCTCTACACCGCCAAAACCAACATTTTTGAGTAATTCCAATTCGCGGTCAAGCTCATTTACTTCTACGGCATTATCGTTCCACCACCAACGTACAAATGGCTTGGCCTCTGGCGGAGGATTTTGGAAACCACCGTAGAGATTACTCGTTTTATCATCAAGAGTACTTGGTTCACTAGTACGCGACTCAAAAGCGTAAATAGCTATAAGTACAAATATTATGGTAGAAATTTTCAGAAATGCAGCTTGTTTTGACATAGTTTATAGTTGTAATTTATTTGTAACGATATGGAAACAGGTACCAAAAGTGTTGAGGACAATAGGGGTCTCCTTGATTATAAATTGACATGAATTTAATACTGTTCGCAGGCCTATGGACATAGGTCTAATAGTAGTACAGGTTTTATTATTTTGGACTTTTTTCGATTTTGATTTTAAGTTCAAATATTTATTTCTATCTCAGATTTTTAAAGTTGTGGTTATGATCTGTGGCTTCTTTTCTTTCTTTTACTTTTTGGGCCAATTCGAGAATTACACTACCGTACGTAGCATCTCCAATAACATTTTTTGTCTCTTTTGGATCTGTTTTGTGGTCATATAATTCACGTTCCAGAACTTCTCCCGTTTTAAGTTTTACCCATTCCACGTAGTTAAACCTTTCATCTTTTAAGGAATATCCCATTACGGTCTTATCATAAGTCCAACGGTTATCTGGCCAGATGGAATATGCATAAGCTTTAGCTTTTAGTTTTTGTTTTGGGTTATTTAATACATGAACTAGACTTTTACCTTCTAAATGCTCAGGTTGTTTTAAATTGCATAGTCCGGCTAAAGTTGGATAGATATCTAAGGCTTCTACGGGGTCTGTATATACTTCGCCCTTTGCCCCATTGGGCACATTAAATATCAATGGAATGTTTGTATCGATGTCCATATTGGACCACTTGCACCAACTGTTGTAGTCTCCAAGTTTGTAACCGTGATCGCCCCATAAGACCACTATTGTATTTTCCTTAAACCCTAATTCGTCCAATTTTTCCAATAAATGTCCAACTTGGGCATCAATGTAAGATACACAGGCATAATACCCCCTCCTTAAAACTAATGCCGTAGAATCTGGAACATCCTTAAAGGTATCTGGCATTCCATAATAATTGGTCAATTCTCCACCAGGGCGAACGGTATATTTAGATGTATTTCTTGGTCTTTCTTTTAGATCCGTCAGTTTCACCGAAGCTACTGGGTACATATCCCAATACTTTTGGGGTGCATTAAAAGGTAGATGGGGTTTGGTCAAGCCAACGGCCATAAAAAATGGTTTGTCGCCTTTTTTTAAAACTTCCAACTTTCTCATGGCATTTAAGGTGTTGATGCCATCGGGATACATAGTATCGTGAACCTGTGCTGCTTCATAAGCTAAACCGTTACCTGGCTTAGTGTTCAATTCAAGAGATTTGAAACCCGCTTTTGTAACGTAGCCTTTTCCTTTCCATGTGGGAACTGGGTCAATGTATGTGTCTCCGAACTGCGATTTGGTATCTTCCTCGTAATGATAAATTTTTCCAACAGCGGCTATTTCATAACCATTTTGGTCGAAAAATCTGTTCATAGTTAGAACATCCGGTATAATATCTTCAACAGACTCTCCTGTATACATACCTAGTCTTTCCGGTCGTATACCGGTCAAAATAGATGCTCTTGAGGTCATACAAATGGCTTGTTGCACGTGGGCATTGGTAAAACGAACGCCATCAGCAGCAAGTCTATCGATGTTGGGAGATTTAATGTGTGAAGCTCCGTAGCAATTAAGCTCGTTTCTCAAATCATCGACCGCAATAAACAATACATTGTAAGGTCGTTGCACATCTTCTTCAGGTTGTATTTCTTTCTTGGATTGACAGGATAAAAAAACTTGTATTAAAATCGAAAATAGAACAAGATATACTACTTCTTTTGTAAGCTTCATATCTTAATAATTATCTTTTCATTCTAGTGTTGGTTTGAAATCCAAAAAGTAGCACTTACCGGTGTTAAGGTCAAGCTAGCTTTTGTAAATTCTTGATTATCTATTTTAATGTTTTTCGTGTCGGTCAAGGCTGAAATAGTTCCGTCATGCGGATTGGCCTCGTAGAGCTTAAAATTTCCTTTGAGGGTCACCTCGGTCGTAATGGTCTCGTCACTGGAATTGGAAAAGAAATAGATTTGCCTACTGTCTTTTATTTTATGGATGTAATTGAACTTGCCCATATCGGTCGCCAACTTCGGATTAGGTGAAAATTGAACATCGGGCATGGCGCCAATTGCTAGGGCTTCGGCCAGATTCTCTTTATCAGGAATAGGAATATGAATGGCTTTTCCTCCAGCAGAATTTCCATTCATTTGTATCGAGGAGACAGTTTTGGATATAGGATTAATGTTAAAGATATTGGCAATCAAGCTTTTCACCATGTCATCTTCGCCCATTTCGGAAGACTTATAAGGTAGTTGTCCAGTTGAAATGACCACTCCGCCCTTATCGTAGAATGCTTTTATCTTTTGAAGGGTTTTTACGGAAATTACTTTGCATCCTGTCAAAATCAATACCTTATAATTTTGGGCATTATCAAGATTTACCAAGCGAACTTCACCAGCGCCAATTTCGTATTTATCGTCCAAAAAGAATTCGGGATGGATAAACGTAAAATCCTGTCGGATATCGTTGGTCAACATCCCACTTATATCTAGATAATTCGTTTCCGGGGAAATAAAAAATCCCTGTCTCGGATTATCCGGATCTTCAAAACGGTACCAGCCTGCGAGTTCCTCAAACGGATAAAAAACCCCTATGTCGGAAACGCGTTGGCCACCTTGTAACAGCATACATGCCCTGCCCACAAAATTGGAATAGGCGGGAAGGGCAGGAGCTATTTTTTCGCTGTAGGGAGAAACGAGAGGCGGAATGTATACCTGTTCAGGGTTATACCACAGGCCATGAGGCACAACAAAATTGACACCGCGGGCAAAAATGTCCATTGCCGAACGGTAAAGCATCAAGGAATCAAACGATTTTTCTTTATAAGCGCCATAGATTTCTGTAGATACTATAGGTTTATCATAGTAGTCTGCGGCTGAACTGATGAGCTTATGTCCGTTTTGTCCGAATTGATAGCCAATTATGGCATCCGTTAAGGGCATGGCGGTATGTCTGAAAAATTTGAAAATATCGGCGTTCATATCGATGGGTGTGGGGTCGTAGTTGCCCGGAGGGTGGCCAGTATCTTTTAGCCCATGTTTCTTGGTCCATTCGCCCACCAATTTCGGGAAACCTTCCGCCAATAGTTCTGCACGCGTATTGAAAAACGCATGGCGAACGGCCTCGGTTTCTGGTCCGATATCATACCATAATGCGGGGTACCAAGGTCTGGGGTCATACCCATTCAAGACTTCAAATACTTCATTGAAACGACCGGTCCATGTTCGCGGATGTCTCCAAAAACCCACATCATCAAAAAAGGTGGTTTTAATGGTATTGCCAAAATAGGATTCAAAGTTCGCTTTGTATACATCATAAGTGAGACGAATCATTTCCCGGACTGCAGTGGTATCCAAATAATCAACTACCGGAAAGGCTTTGTGATGGCTATCCTTGACCATGGGGAAGTACATGATTTTCCAAGTTCCTTTCGGAACCTCCCAAGTAATGGTACCATTATCAATATACTGGCTTAGTTCAACGCGTCCCAAAGTTTGTTCGTTCATCGCTACAGCCGAAAGGATTTTCCCATCAGGCAATTGCTCTGTGAATTTTACAGGTCCTTTTACAGTTTTTTCTACTTTATCCAGCCTTTTCATTGTATGCTGCGGAAAAAGTTCTCCTATTTTTCCGCCCGCCATTCCAGAGGGAAAATCGTTATCATCATATAGAATAACTTTCATATCAAGCTCCTCGGCGGTATCCAGAACATCTTGAAAACGATCTAGATATTCGGGAGATAGAAACTTGGGTGTAGTACCGGGCCTTCCGTCATTTTTGGGAGCCAGGGGTAAAACACTGATACCGCCAAAACCCGATTTCTTGGCGTCTTTCATTTGCTTTTGAATACCTTCTGTAGTGAGTTCCCCATTGATATGCCAAAAGGGCATGGGTTTATATGCCTTCGGCGGACTTTGAAACGTACTGATTAAATTTTCGGGGAGTGATTTGCTTTCTGATTGACACGAACAGTTTAACAAACCTATGACTATACACAGCATCATTACATTTTGTAGTTTTTCCATTTATGTATTGATTATAAATTATTTCTTTGAATTATTCCGTAATGGAAAAAAATGTTTCCAAAACCATAATTATCTTCTTAAAGGTAATTGAAACGCCTGTTTTGGTTTAATGCAAACGATTGTCATAAACGCCATGCTCTTTTAGTATTTGTTCCAGTTCTGACCTAATAGGGTTGTGTCTTTTGGCTAGCTCTTTAACCCTTTCAGGAAAGACCCTCACTTTAAATGCTTTTTGAAACATTCTTTTGATTGTACACTATTGACGAACTTTTTGATAAAAATAACTTTTAGGTCGATTGTATGCATCCTGCACCGTATTACTTTGTTCAACATAATGAAAGACTTTGATGGTTTGAACTTAGCCAATAAGATATGGCGAAAGGATGCTGATGTACGGCTCGGGCTTTGGTCACAGTACGGGACCTAGTCTAAAATCCAAATTATGGGATGCCTTACCGGAAGGTTTCGTACAACTTCGGAATGCAAAGGGTATTCGGGCAATTTTAAATATGTGTCTATATACTCCTGTCTATCATATGCCATGGCCGTGAACAAAAGCGATGGATGACGCACTGGCCATTCATTCCAGATATAGATGTCCTTTTCGAAAGGCCATTTCGATTTATCTGCTATAAAGGGATAAATAAATTCTATCCCTTGTTTCAACGATTTGCCGTCCGGGGTTCTGTATTCGAAAAGGTTATCATCTCTGGTGGATAGTATTTGGGCCAGGGTGCAAAAAGCATCGATATTAAAAAGTGAGTACCCAAAAGGTTTGGTACGGGCAAGTTCGAGTGGAAAACTGCCATTTTCAGCCATTTGATCAGGTAACAATATTTTTTTGAATCGATTGGTACAGAGCTGTATAATTTTTTCGTTTTCCGTCAATGTTGCCATAGAGGCCGCAGTAACCGCCCAGCAGGTGCCATGGTTATTTTTCCAGTTCATCTCTGAAATTCCATATTCATGTTCGGTCATCCATTTTAAAAATTTACCAAACCAGTTTTTTAGTTTTTCCGCCCGATTATCCGGTATTGCTCCTTTTTCCGAAAGCAATTTGATGCTCTGTGCGACCTCAACAAGATGATAGGCATCGATCAAGCCAATACCCCTGCCGGTAACCTTACCGTATATCGCCTGTGCATAAAGCAAGTGCGGATTCATCATGGTATCATCATTGACAAACCAGGCATTTAAGTGCTCCAAGGCCTTATCGACGTAAACTTGCTCTTCGGTAAGCAACCAAGCGGAGGTAAGTGTAGCGACTATCTCGCTCAATCGTATCATGGCCAAGCGATGGGCCACAAAATTTTTCGGATTTGTCTGTCCGTCTTTTTGTATGTAAGCACCTTGCGGATTCTCGGGATCAGGCCACCAATAATCCCCTTCGGAATAGAAATCATGTTTGCCCCCGGCACTACGCTCACAAAACGCGTCGGTAACGGTAACCGGAACCGATGTCAAAAAAGCTTTGGCCCTGGCCACTTCAATATGCTCAACGGACCTTACTACTTTTTCGGCACCCGAATCGGAGGTAGTGATTGGAATATTACTAAGATATAGTAGACCACATAGTATAGTAATCGGTAAGAAAAAAATCTTTTTCATGATAATATCGATTTTCTTGGCCACAAAGACCTCGTTCTTTTCCTTAAAACTGCCGTCCGACAATCGCTAAAAGGACAACATAATCAAACTTTCAGTAATTATTGCCAATTTTAATTATAGACTAATCTCCCAGCCTTTGGCATATTCCCTTCCCCATAAATCCAAAGCTTTGATATCGAGCATTCTACCTGTTTTGGAGTCGATATCGAAACCGTTTCCTATTCTGTAGGCGACATTGCCAAAATGCACCAAGGCCATACTTTTAGAGGCATCATCTATTGGGGCTTGTAGCGTTTCTTTGCCTCTGATCGTTTCGAAAAAATTCTGAACATGTCTTGTAGACATTCCGCCACCACCACCAAGTTGGATGCCACCCTCCTTTGTTTTCGCATTAACTTCCTTAACTAAATTGCCATCTCTATCGTAAAGTCTGTACAAATCGCGATTTACATAAACACTACCCTCGTTACCGTAAATAATGGTACCGCGGCCTCCCCCGTAGGTATTGAATCCGTTTCTACTCTTGCCGTCCCAGGTTATGGTGGTACTGTTATCGAAATTGAACTTGGCTTCCATGGTATCGTACATTTCCCATCCGTCGTTGACAAATGCTGTTTTTGTACCGTCCACCTCTACGTGGTTCGGAAAATCGACCTGTAATGCCCACCGTGCTACATCCAACTCGTGGGTACCGTTATTTCCTAATTCAGCGGTACCATAATTCCACCCGTACCAGTGCCAATTATAGTTCCAGGTTTCAGAGGTATAATCCCGTCGAACGGCTGGGCCTTGAAACAATTCCCAATCCAAACCGGTAGGAATCGCAGTCGGTTTTTGCAATGGTACTTCGCCCCGTTTGTTACTGAAAAAGGCAAGGGCCTTATACGGCGTGCCGATAACTCCGTTGTGTATTTCCTTGATGATATCGACAGTATGCTGGGCAGAACGTTGTTGATTGCCCATTTGTACGACCCGGTCGTACTTCTTTTGTGCCGCGACCAATAGCTCGTTTTCGGCCATATTGTGGCTGCAGGGTTTCTCTACGTACACGTGCTTGCCTTCCTTGAGTGCCATAATGGAACCTGGGGCATGCCAATGGTCGGGGGTCAGATTAAAAAGGGCATCTACATTTTTGTCCGCCAGTACTTTTCTGATATCGTTTTCAAGCTTTGGGGTATAATCCAATCGTGCTGCCATTTCTTTCGCCGCCTTCTCACGTTGACTCTCCATCACATCGCAGAGGTAGATAAGCTCTACGTTGCTGTTCTTCATTTCAATAGGCGTATACATGGCGCTGACGCGACGACCAAGACCGGCAATGGCTACTTGAATTCTGTCGTTGGCACCGATAATTTTTCTGTAGCTCTTAGCCGATAGGCTCGTGCCGGCCAATACAGTTCCCGTAGTGGCCAAGGCCGTTTTCTGAATAAAACTTCTTCTTGATGTTTTCATTGTTCCAATTCTTTGATTTTAATGTTTTTATAAAAAACTTGATCACCGTGATCCTGCAAGAGTATATTTCCTGTTTCGGCTTCGCCAAAATTCGGCCAGTCTTTATATTTGCTCGTTGCCACCAAGTCTTTCCATTGTTGACCGTTCCTATTGTACTTGACCACAAGAATGCCGTTAAGGTAGTGCTCGACATCGGCACCCCTCACCACGATGCGTGCGCGGTTCCATTCATATTTGTTGACCCTCTTATTGGTAGACTCATCGGGGTTGAAATTATGGGCGTTTGCGGTAATCAGATCATATAGCGAAGCCAAGGTACGGTTGCCGTTCGTGCCCATTTTCGCATCAGGATGATGCTCATCATCAAGAATTTGGTATTCGCACCCGATAGAGGATCCCTTGCCCTTGTTCAGTTCGGTATCAACAAAATACTTTATACCGCTATTGGCCCCTTTCGTAATCTTGAAATCCGCTTCCAGTTCAAAATCCCCGTACTTCTTAAGGGTAACGATATCCCCGCCGTTTTCGGACTCAGCACCGCCGGAATCGGCGACAATCAATTCGCCGTTCGCTATGGACCATCCTTCTTCTGGAAAATCGGTAAGTTTGGCGCCACGCCAACCATCGGTCGTTTTGCCGTCCCAAAGCAATTTCCAGCCTTCTAATGCTTCACGTTCCGTAAGGGTGTTTTCCAGATAACTGTTCTGAACGATATTATTGTTCGCCACCTTTTTATGTTCGTTAAGATTGGTAGTACATATTTCAATATTCTTGAATTTCACCTGACGTCCGTTCAACCGTTCAGGACAAGAGTGTACCTGTAGGCCGATAAAACCGGAAGCATCCATATCGTCCACAATATCCGCGGTCTGAATTCCATTGATCCACACCCTTAGGTTGTTACCGATCGCCTCTATGCGATGGGTATTCCATTCATTCAACTTAAAAGCGCTTTTTGCCTCAGGATTACGCTCTAGATTATAAATCCAGCCCCTGCGCGCTTCGTCAAATATGCCGCCTGTCCACTTTCTAGCCGATGGATCCATTTCCATTTGATATCCGTGAACCCTGCCATCACGGTATTCGGGAGTGCTTTGGGCCCTGAACATTACCCCTGAATTTGTATCTTCACCTAGATAGGATTCAAAGGTGAGAATAAAATCACCATACGATTTTTCGGTGCACAAGAACGTATTGGGCGTACCCGAGGTATAGGTGCCTACGATCACCCCGTCTTCCACCGTAAATGGTGCCGTACCGTTCTTAATTTCCCAACCTTCGAGATTACTACCGTTGAACAAGGGAGTGAAATCACTTTGCTTGTCGGTGCAAGCGAATAAAATAAAACTTAGACATATTGAGCTTAAAATGAGTTTTTTCATAATGGTCTATATTTAGGTTTGTAAATTACTTCATCTATGGTTAAATGCTCGCCACCGATTATTCTATGGCTTTCTTGAATTAATTTCAATGATATTCCTACCAAAGCTATTGCTCGATAAAATCTAACAATAGTTCTTTAACATCACTTACTGTCGCTTTTTCAATACCGCCGTTGGTTGCCCCGGTAATCCAATAGAGTACCATGCCCGCATCGGAGCAATCCCATTTTCCTTTTTGAAAATCGACCACATCATCGGTTTCCGCGATTTTGCCCTGTAACCATATCCATTGCATTCTCGGGTCGGGATGGTTTTTGGCCCAGTCCCATTCGGCAATATCCACTTTTAGGTTTTTGTTTTGATCTGGGATACGCACTTCTTCCACCCCGAAATCCAGAATCTGCTGCCAGGTGTAAAAATCCCCGGCATCATCGTTGGCCGGGTGGTGGGTAATAACCTTTACATATTGATGCTTTGACTTTTTGGAAGCTTCCAACGCCATACCGATAATGTCGGGTTCGCCCGCTTCAACGATCCAAAGCGGATCGGCCGCCGAAGCAGCATCGATGGCCTTGCTCAGATCTTGTACGGTTTTGTCTTGCTGCCACTTGGCATCGTAAAAATCGAACCCCTCAAAACCGCCCCACCGCCGCGCGGTAACCTCACAGGCACTTTGCATCAGGGCATGCCGTTCCCGCTCGGCCGCCGCCGAAATACGTGCTACACGTTCCAGGTCACAACTGTACGAGTAATGTACCAGCCGATCTTCAAGTCCCGCGGCCCTGAGCAGGGCAAGCGAAACGGCGGTGCCCCCCAGATCGTCGGGATCGGGTGAGTTGCCGTCGGCGACAACGGCTATACGCCCCGCAGGCGGATTGATTGTCCATGTTGCCATTTCGTTTGTCACCGCGGGTGATTCAGCGAACACTTCAGGGTCATCCTCAGGACTGTAGTCCGCATCTTTCGTCAAGATGAAGGTATCGAACTCAAAGCCGTCTTCCCGCATACTGAATTGAATTTCATGCGCCCCGCTTTCCGCGATGTCCAAATAAATTTCTTGGGGAACCCCGCAGTGTACCGCTTTGGTTCTTTGTTTGCTGGCCCATGTCCATTCATTTTTTCCCTCGCACCATTGCATGCGTTGGCCGTGTTCGGGCCATTCACCGTTTAGACCCACATGAATGCCGTTGTCTTCACCGCCCGTGCTGAATGCGCGTACCCAAACATAGTAGCGACCGGGATTATTGATCTTTACCTTATAGTGTACGATAGCCATTTTACCCGGTTCGTTGGAGAAATTTTCGCCGCGGATAAGCGAATCGGCGTGGGTAACCCGGGTATCGGGCAGAATTTCAATATAGGTATTTCCGCTGGCCGTCGCACTATGGTTCCCGTCTTCATCACGCCCGACGACCGGCGCATAATCTTCGGTCGTTCTGTACCATTGGCGTATTTCGGATTTACTTTGTTTGTAGAAATCTTCCGCTTCGACCACCAGTTTTCCCTCAGTTTCCTCGAAAACACTTTTATAGTCACTACTGGATGCATTGGAATTCGATTCCTGAGCCGATGTCATTGCGGCAGCATTGAGAACCAGTACCAGTAAAAGTGAACATGGGTTAATCTTCATAATAGCTGAATTTACTCGATAATCGAGATTTGAATGCTCCGACGCTTGCGTCGAAATTAATCGTGAATTTCCTTTCAATGCCTCGTGGGCTTGCCCCGAGGTAGTCTACTATAATTTAAGTTTATCCGCCGGATACGTGAAGCGATAGGTTCCCGAGCCCAATTCGAGTTGCACTCCCGCTTCGATCTGCTGCATTCTTTTTTGCATTTTCGAATTGGGTTGCCCGTCATTTATGGAAATTACATCAAGCTTTGCCCCGGGAAGGGTAACGGTCGCCGTAGTATTGGCGGGAATCACAACTTTATAATGAAATTCACCGTTCTTGATGGCCCAATCCGATACGATTTTTCCGTAGCGGGACCGGAAATCAGCTTTTGCGGAAGTCAATCCCCCACCGGGATTCGGATGCAGCAGGATGTGCTTGTACCCGGGATTTTTTGGGTCGATATTGATTCCCCCGATATGGCCATACATCCATTCGCCAACGGCACCATAGGAATAATGGTTGAAACTGTTCATGCCCTCGATGATGGTGCCGTCGGGTTTTTGGGTATCCCACCGCTCCCAGATCGTGGTAGCTCCCATTGAAATGGGGTACAGCCAAGACGGGAATTCCTTCCGGTTCAATAACATAAAAGCAAGGTCGTCGCGCCCGATTTTGGTCAAGGTACTACAGAGTAAGGGGGTGCCCAAAAACCCCGTTGTGAGGTGCCCGAATTTTTCCACATCTTCGGCGAAATATTTCGCCGATTTTTCGACCAGTCCGTCAGGAATCAAATCAAACGAAAGTGCCAGGGCGTAGGCGGTCTGGGTATGTGAGACCAAACGGCCGTTCGGGGTCAAATACTCGTTGATAAAAGCGTTCTTGATTTTTTGGGATAGCGCTCCGTACTTGTCTGCATCCGCTGTCTTTTCAACAATCGCGGCAATCTTGGACAAAAGCGTGGTGGAGTAGTAGGCATATGCGGTCGCGATAAGGTCTTTTTCGGTAACCGACCCGTTGTAGTCGGGCCTATCGGAATTATAGGCCAACCAATCGCCCCAGTGCCAATGTTTGGGATTATTCCATAGATAATCGTCACCCGATTCGCTGGCCATATAATCTACCCAGCTTTTCATGCTGTCGTACTGCTCTTGTAAAATGCGTTTATCCCCGTAGGATTGATACACCGTCCATGGGATAATCACAGCGGCATCGCCCCAGCCCGTTGTTCCTCCCTTGGCACTTACGCCTTCGCCTCCGGTCAAAATATCGGGTACCACATTGGTCACCAACCCGCTCTTATGCTGATCTAATGCCAAATCCTTAAGCCACTTCGTGTAAAAGGCAGCGACGTCAAAATTATAGGCCGCGGTCATACTGAATACTTGGGCGTCACCGGTCCAACCTGCACGCTCGTCGCGTTGGGGGCAGTCAGTGGGAATATCCAAAAAGTTATCCCTTTGCCCCCATTGAATATTACTTTGTAGCTGATTGATTGTGGGGTCGGAAGTCGTAAAGTTTCCGGTGGGAGCGATGTCGGAGTGGATGACCACTCCCGTAATATCGTCCAGATCCAAAGTACCGGGATAATCGACAACCTGAATGTACCGGAACCCGTGGGAAGTAAATCGAGGCTCAAAAACTTCCTCGCCCTCCCCTTTCAAGGTATAGGAATCGGTTGCCTCGGCGGCACGCAGGTTTTTCGTGTAAAAGTTGCCCTCTTTGTCCAAAACCTCGGCAAATTTTAGGGTGACCTTGTGCCCTTTAGGGCCTTGCACCTTCATGCGGGCCCAGCCGACCATATTCTGGCCCAGGTCCAATACGATTTCCCCTTTAGGGGTAGTGATCAATTCCTTCGGTTTGAGTTCTTCAGTAGCCTTTACGGGCGGTCCTTGGGGTGCTACCAAAATATCCTTACTGTGTTCCACGATCTGGACATCCGTCCATTCGGAATCGTTGAAACCGGTATCGGCCCAACCCTCCATTTCAAGCCGTGCATCATATTTTTCACCATTGTACATGTCCGATTCCAAGATAGGCCCGTAGGATGCTTTCCAGCTCGAATCGCTTTCGATAATGTCGCTCGAGCCATCGGTATAATCGACCTTTAGTTGCACCAAGAGGGCCAACTGTTTTCCGTAGAAGGCGTAGTCGCCTTTCCAACCGATATTGCCCCGGTACCAACCGTCGCCCACGATGGCTCCAATGGCGTTATCATTCTGTATCATTTCGGTAATATCATAGGTTTGGTATTGGATTCTATGATCGTAGCTGGTAAAACCCGGGGTAAAAAGTTCATTACCCACCTTTTCACCGTTCAGGTACAACTCATAAAGGCCAAGGGCGGTCACGTACGCCCTAGCCGATTTTACGGTTTTGTCGGTTTTGAAATCCTTCCTGTAAAATTGCGAGGGATGCGATTTTTTCTCCGTGGTGAAATCGTCCATGCCGATATACGAAGCTGTCCATAGGGCATTGTCTAAAAGGCCCATTTCCCAAAAGGCAGGGGCACTCCAATCCGATACCCGGTTTTTATTGTCCCATATCCGTACCTGCCAATATACGCGTTGCATCGACTTCAATTCAGGACCCTCATACACCACGTTTACCGATTGGTCGCTTTCCACTTTATCAGTAGTCCAGATCAGGTTTTTACCATCCTTCAAATTTTCCTTGGAATTTGCTGCCCGAATTTCATAGGCGGTCTGTAAAACATTTTCCTCATCGGAATTCAGTTGCCAACTTAGCCTTGGCTTTTGCACATCTATTCCGATAGGATCGGTCTTGTACTCCGTAACAAGCTGCTTTACTTGTGTTTTTTTGATGACAAAGGAGGTCACACCCATGCTGAGTACGATGAGGAATAAAATCTTGAATCCGCTCTTAGTTTTCATTTTCTCTTGTTTACGTGGCTGTGATACATACCACAAATCCGGTTTTTAATTTGAAAAGTCGAAACTATCGGAAACGACAGCTTCTTACTGCGCACGAGCTATTATCCGAACAATTGGAATGGATAAAAGGCATACTTTAAAGCGTTCTCGCAACACAGCTTCCAAATTTAAATTTTAAAAAGATAGAGCGCATCCTGCGGTATGCTGCAAATCGATAGGTATGCCGCCGCCAATACTCCATCAGGGTGTTTATATTCTTCGCCAACCCATTGTGCTAGAATGCCGGAAAGCCTTTTGAAGTACCTATTTTAGGCCTCTTAAGTTAGCGCCCGGAGTGCATCAAGTATTTCTTCCACACCCATGCGTTCGGTGTAGTTGGCCTCCACATGTGCCGCTTTAATGAGCTGATCCGTGTCAATGATAAAAGTAGCCGGTACGGGAAGTGTTTTCAAACCGTCTCCGTTTAAGAGCGTCAAATCGCGTCGATTGTGGTAGTCTTCACCGGGGTCGAACTGTAGGTTATAGGCTTGGATTACTTTTTGGTCCGGGTCGCTCAATACCTCATAATCCAACTCGTTTTTTTCTTTTGCGGTGAGGGCATCGTCAGGCTTTTGCGGACTTATGGCCAAAAAGGAAGCTCCAAAGGCCTCGATTTCCGGTAGTTTTTGCTGCACCGCTCGCAGATCCAGATTGCAGATGGGACACCATTCCCCACGATAAAACTTGATGACCACCAACCCTTTTTGAAGCAGTTCGGAGAGGGAAACGGGCTTGCCCGTTGCATTCGACAAGGTAAAATCGGGAGCCCTCTCGCCTACTTTTAACCCTTTTACATGGGCGGCGTTTGCAATTACTTTTTTTTGGAAATCTTTTAAGTCAGCCATATACATATTTTTAGAAGTTCGTTTTTAAAAGAGAATGATTGTACTATAACTGTAATAGGGCAGTAAATAGCTAATTCTAATTACGGCGTTCCTGCCGGGTTTTTATCTTCTTTCTTGATAGTTCCCAATCTTGCCTTTTGTTCCACAAAATACGGTTGAAACGTGTACGAAGAACTGGGATCCCAATTTCTATTTATCATTGGCAGGTGTTGTTTTAACCGATTTATTTCATCGGCATAGTCAGTGTCATTGGCCAGGTTGTTAAATTCGTTCGGGTCGTTCTTATGGTCGTAAAATTCTTCGCCTCCATCTTCATACCGAATATATCTGAACCGTTCTGATTTTACCGTATGGTTGTTCATGCCGAATGTTGTGATGGCCAGAGCGAGTTCATCTGCATCGTTGTTTTGCATCAAAGGCACCAAGCTTTTCCCTTCGTTTCTATCATAAGCGGGAAGCCCACATAATTCTAAAAGAGTGGGGTAGATGGAAAGCATTTCTACCGGTTTTTCGATGATTTTTCCCTTCGGAAGGTCGGGCGCGGCGAAAAACAGCGGGGCCTTGGTTGCCGTATTCCATAGCGCATGTTTGGCAAAGGTGCCTTTTTCCCCCAACCTATAACCATGATCGGACCACAATACGATAACCGTGTTGTCCGCATGTTCGCTTTTATCTAGGGTATCAAGGAGTCTGCCAATTTCATAATCGACAAAACTGATGCATGCGAGATACGCTTGAACGATATTTTTCCACTCCCCGCTTTCAATGGCCCATTCCGTCGACGGCATCATGGGCAGGTCGTTGATCTTATGTGCTACTGGCGGTACATCGTTCAGATCATCCGACCGGTACGGTGGAACCTCGATGCTATCAAGGGGGTGCATATCAAACCATTTTTGGGGCACATACAAGGGCACATGAACGCGTAAGAAACCGATTCCCATAAAAAAGGGTTCGTCATAGGTCTTGTTCAAACGTTCGTTGACCCAATCTACCGATTTATGATCCGGCATCAAGGAGTCCGCCTCTGGAAAAGCGCCCCAATCGGTACTGGTTCTACCATATTTTTCCGGGTCGGAGCTACCATAACCGTCCCAAACAAAACGTTCGGCCGGAAGCGGTCCGAAACCCCGCACCCTTCCGCCCGATTCATCAAAAACACCTTCGGGCGCATGCTCATGGAACAGTTTGCCGATACCCATGGTACGATATCCGTTTTGCTTGAAGTACTCGGGAAGCAGTATGATATCCTTTGTTGCGGGATTCGCTTCGGAGCGTATCTCGTCATCTGAAATCATACCATAGATACCCGTCGTAGAAGGGCGCAACCCGGTCATCAACGAAGCCCGCGATGGGCCAAACAACGGCGCTTGGCAATGTGCATCGGAAAAAACCACGCCTCTGGAGGCCAAACGATCTATATTCGGGGTCTTGGTACCGGAATATTGGTCAATCACCCCGAGCATGTTATTGAGGTCGTCTATGGCAATGAACAACACATTGGGGTTTTCTTTATTCGGTTTTTTTACGGTTTCCTTTTGCTCTTTACAGGCATTTAAAAAGAGGAAGCCTAACACAAGAATGAAATAAGCATGGTTTTTCATGGTCAAAGATTTCTTAAAATTACCGCTAAATGATTTTTATCGTTATTTCTACGGCGCTATTCTTTTTTCCAAAATAGGCCATGATAGGTACGGCCTCTAGACCGGGCACCATATTAAAAGTTCGTTCTTTGGGCATTTCCTTTATTTTTAAAGGAACATTTGCCGAAATGGATACCAGACCTTCCGGTTTTTGAATGGTGATTTCGGTCGGGCTGGGTCGACCTACCTTTTCCCCTGTAGGAGAAATTATAGGAAGTACAAAGGCCGTTGGTTCCGCAATGGCTTCGCCGGTTTTGGCCATAATCCGAAGCATGTCCTTTGAACACCTATAGCCAAGTTCGAAATTAGACGCCGTTTCCGAAACGATTGTCCTATCCTCGTTTTTCAGCTGAACATTTGCGGTATATTGAATTAGTTCATCGGTATCGGATGATTCGAAGGTAGCTTCCAAATCATAGAGATTGGTATACCAAGTAGCCCCTTTATGGCATTCTATGCGCGGCGTAAGGGCAATATCCTCACCGGGTGCCGGTTGTTGATTAAAAGCTTCGGGCATTTTGTAGACCGCCATACTCGCTGCACAGAGCAGACCGACCCTGTTGTGGTACAAAAGCGAAAGTGCTGCACCTGTAGCCTGTCGATAATCTATCTCTTGATGGTATTCGGAGTCGTAAGCAGTAACGGTGCCTCGCCAGTCGCCCCGGCCGAATAACGAGGTGTCTATTTCCTCGTAGTATTGCAGGCCGTCCGCAACTTTTCTCGGTAGTGGGGTCGAAGTATCGATTTTGGGCAGTTGCTCAAAATGCTCAAGAATGGCCGCCAAAGGTTTGGCGTGGGCAAAAGTATGGTGTATGCAAGGTTTTATGCCGTGAGAGATATAATGGGGGCCTCCGTGCAACAGGCCATTTTTCGTACATCGTTTCAAGAGCTCGGCATTCTTGAAGGCCGCGGTACCAAACGCCGCATTTTGATCGGCCATCATACCAAAGGCCTGCTGCATACCATCGCTGGTGCGACTGCCCCAATACGTCCACTTGAACATACGGTTGCCGAAACTATTGTCCAATCCTCCATCGGGTATGATAAACTCCAAATGGGTATGCAGCGATTTGTTGACCAATTCCAATAATTCTTCATCTTTTTCGTGAAGGGCATACAATACTAAACTGTTCAATGATTCTTCTACGTTATACCCTAGATCTATGCCGGGCAACCCTTTGACACTGCGTCTTTTTCGGTCTCCTTGAATCTCCCCGAAGATGAAAGCATTGGTCTTGGTAATATGGGTCTTGATGTCGGAAGCGAACTTTTTGCTCCGCTGTAGATATTCCGGTTTATCCAACATTCGCCCGAGGAGGCTAAACGCGTAAATGGTCGTTGCCCCATAATTGATATTGGCACTATCGATTCTAGGAAACCTATTGTAAATAAAGTTCGCAGCGGTATCTAAACGATCCCACCATCGCTTACGCCGCTCTTCGTCCAGCAAATCTCCATGATATTTTAGTGCCTCCGCTAAAGAAATCGCTCCGAAAACGGTGGTGCCGTCCCAAGATTTAGGATTAAGTTCATTGGTCCATGCCCCATCTGCCCGGGTGACATTGTCTCCCCACTCGAAAGCGGCAATACCTGCATCAAGATATTTGGTATTCCCCGTTGATTTAGCCATGTAAAAGAACGGATAGACGGCATCCATAATACGTGCATGTACATGATCACATGCCGGACATTGCAACATGCCATGCATCTTTGGGTCCGAGGGATCGATAATTTGTGTCGCAATCATTCCATCGCACCATTCTTTGAGCAGTTCGGTAATCAGGTTTTTATAGGCCTCCGATCGCTCAGTTTTAGAAGTATGGGCATACGCATTGTAAATTCCAAATGATGAAAGCGATACGCCCAGGCCCGTCGTGGCCGAAAGTTGAATAAAATTTCTACGTTTCATAAATTTTATAGGTATCGGAGACTGTTTTGAAATATCTCGATTATTTTCTTGTATCAGATGCGGGTCATCAATTCTTCAAACTAGCTTACTTCTCGTAGTCGAATCCCGTCAGACTGTATAATACCGATGCTTGCCAACCCACCAATTTTTCATGCAGGTCGGCGACGACTTCGGGGTGGGTATCAGCGATATTGTTGGTTTCCGCGCGGTCTTTTTTGATATCGTACAATTCCATCACGCTCCCGTTCTCGGTATTTTCAGT
>ENA-ORXU01001225-ORXU01001225.1-marine-metagenome-genome-assembly--contig:-NODE-1225-length-22517-cov-2.939483_pt1 | contig 22517 bp, 16 predicted proteins | sample MGYA00237869_ERZ511484 | MGnify/ENA metagenome assembly ERZ511484
GCCGGCGATTCGATCAAAGGCAAGACAGTCGGTATCTCCGGTTCGGGCAACGTCGCGATCTATGCGGCGCAGAAAGCCGAACAACTCGGCGCCGAGATTATCCCATTTCGAAAGGCCACAAGGATAAGGTTACTTTCCGATGGTCGATATGAAATCGACTGGAAAGATCCTCGAAAAGAAAATTCATTCACGGGTAGCATTATTGCGACCAAGCTGGTGTGCGCTGCCGGAGCAGTAGGCACCACCGAGCTACTCATGCGTTGCCGTACACTGTATGGTACGTTGCCTAAGCTCTCAAAGCAATTGGGCTTGAGGTATTCAACCAATGGAGATTACATCACCTTCATGGTCCCTAAACGGGGCTTGTTGCTGTCGTACCTCGGATTAGGCCTAAGTGGGTTAGGATTATGGCGCAAGCTGCGCACAAAGCAATCGGGCAGTCTTGGGCTGTTGTCGGCGGGCATGGCCCTGTATGCGTTGGGATGGAGCCGCTCTGGCGACAAAATGCAGCCGGATCGTGGGGCCACGAACAGCGACTACATACGCTTCCGCCATCGCGACGGCACTCCGCAAGGGGCCTATGTCGAAGGTGGGCGTTATCCAACACCCCTGAAGCTCGGTGCTAGTGTGTTCCACTCAGTGACAGGGAATTATGACCCCAGCGACTATGAAATGATATCTGCATTCTTCAACGCAGCAGGTAAGTTTTTGCCTGGGCTAGAATTATTACAAAGAAGTTGGCCCGTACCAATTCTTCTTATGGGTCGCGACGATGCTAAGGGAAGATTTTATCTTAATTCGGCCGGAGAATTAGAGATTGACTTCCCTTTCGAACAAAACAAAGATTATTATAGCTATATAAATCGACTCGGCAAGCTGCTAGCTTCCGCAGCCAATAGCTACTATCTTCCCAACCCAGTATCGAAGTTGCTAAATCTTGTCGAGGTGCCCCACAATATGGGTGGTTGCGCAATGGGAGAAACAATTGATACCGGCGTAGTCGATTCTTATGGGCGAGTTTTTGGCTATAAGAATTTGTATGTCTACGACGGCTCTATCATCCCTGAGGCGTTGGGGGCAAATCCGGCGAATACGATACTTGCGCTCGCTGAGCGTGGAGTGGAAATCGCTGTTCAGGATTGATTGTAATGCCCTGACCACCCCGATCGTAAGTCCCTTTCAAACCACTGTTCCGCTTTCGCCAAAACAGCCCACATTTTAGTTGCTTCACAAGGATTGCTAAACCAACGTCATACCCTCGAATCGAACGCAAGCTTGGGGCCTAGCGATCTACAGCAAGTATGGTTTGGGCAGGTTGTCGAGTGTCTATCTAGTATCCTGACGCACTCTTTTCACGGGAATGCGCTGTTCTATCGTAGATTTCGGAATACCTGGTAGGGCATCCTTACGGCAGGTGCGTACTCAAAGCCAAAATCAATGTCAGAAAAGACCATACAAGCTGAACTCTTCGTCGCGGGCGTGGGCTCTTCTGCTGGAGGTCTTGATGCCTTGAAACTGCTGTTGGGCAGTCTCGGCGACCCAGTTGAGAACCTGGCCATGGTGATCTGCCAGCATGTGAGTCCAGACTACAAGTCGATGCTCACCAAACTACTGCGGAATACTACCAATTGGGAAGTTGTCGAGGCAGAAGACGAACAGCAGTTGAGCGGCGGTACCATTTATGTAACCCCTCCTAATTATCACATCACCTTCGAGGATGATCGTCTCGACCTGAAAGAGTACGACGGCAGCAAGCCAGTACCATCCATCAATCGCTTCTTCGACACACTTGCCCATGAAAAAGGCAAGATGGCCCTTGGCGTTGTGCTCTCTGGCACCGGGAGCGACGGTACCGATGGCATGCGCTCTATTGGAGCCTGTGGCGGCTATACCCTCGTACAAGATCCCGGCGATGCGAAGCATGCAGATATGCCCCGCGCGGTGATAGAGTCTGAGGTTTACGATAAAATTGCGCTTGCACAAGAAATACCGCGCGAAATTCGCAGCTATGTTGAAAGTGTCGATCTTATCGAACGCTCCAACATTGCCAATATAACGGACGATTCATGTGATGAAGATGATGTTGACGGAGAAGGAAGCGAAGCCAAACCGCAGAGCCAACGAGATATAAATCGACACATCTTTAAGCTGCTCGAGCGCCGCACGGGGACCAACTTTGCAAAGTATAAACCTTCCACCATTTTTCGGCGGATAGATAAGCGATTAGATGCTCTAAACTTAAAGAATAAGAAAGATTACCTCGCTTATATTAAAGAGAATCCAAAAGAGCTTGGAAAGTTATTTGAAACGGTACTCATAGGGGTAACTGAATTTTATAGGGATGCTAGCGCTTTCGAAGCCTTGCAAGATCATCTAGACGAATATATCAGCCAGCTCGGTGATAGCAAGGTTCTGAGGGTGTGGTCTGTTGGTACGGCTACAGGCGAGGAAGCCTATAGCATTGCTATGGTCATCAGCGAAATTCTTGGAGCGGATGTCGATCGATACGACATACAGATCTTTGCCTCAGATTTGGACGAGCGCGCCTTGGCAATCGCGCGCAGAGGGCACTACCCGCACTCTGCACTCGAGAACCTCTCGCCGGAACTCTGCGAGCGGTATTTTACCAAGCGAGATGCCCACTATGAAGTGCGGAAATCTTTGCGCAATATGGTGTTGTTTTCTCGGCACGATATTACAGTCGATCCACCATTTTTAAAATTAGACTTACTCGTCTGCCGAAACTTACTTATATACTTCAATAATACGCTACAACTCGAGGTGTTGCAGACCTTCCATTATAGTCTTAAGGAATCAGGGTTATTATTTATCGGTAAGTCGGAAAACCCGTCCCCGCGTGAGGGTCTTTTCGAGCGTATTCACGATGGAGAAAAGGTTTTTCGCCGTGAGCCTGGTCGCAGCTCGGCAACTTGGGCCATACGTACCGGAGCATGGCGACGCAAACGTACTGGAGAAGATCATGACCCCGGCCAGCCAGGTACCTCTCATGAGTCTAATCCTATTACCCTAGTTGGCAGAGCCGAGCGCGCCTTTTTTAAGCATTTTCCTCATCCATATGTTATCGTCAACTCAGGCTACGATATCGTAGAAGTGCATGGTAGTATCCGCCTTTATGCAGAATTAAAAGGCAAACCAGCTTTAGGCCTGAGCATCACCAAGTTGGTAAATCCAGAACTCTCACTCGAGTTGAGAGCATTACTAGGTAAGTGCGCAAAGAGTTTTGAGTATCAACAAACTTATGTTGTCGGCTTTGAGCTTTTTGAACATGAGCACCACGTACGGTTGCATGCTATGCCTATCGTGGACAGCGATGAAGGAAGGCCGTATTTCCTCGTCCTCTTTGAAGCGGTTAAAGCCAATGAGGTTATCGTTAGCAAAATCGATGCTACCGCGGCTACTAGCAATGATCATATGCTCGCGCTGGAGCATGAACTCGTGGCGACCAAAGAGCACCTCGCTCTATTTACTGAAGAGCTCGAAACTTCGAATGAGGAACTTCAATCTATGAATGAGGAACTGCAGTCCCTCAACGAAGAACTGCGCTCTGCTAATGAAGAGTTGGAAACCTCAAACGAAGAGCTTCAATCTACGAACGAAGAACTGCAGACAGCCAACCAAGAATTGCGCCTTAGCAACGATGAGCTGGGTCAGAAAGAGTCGGAATTGCACATGACTCAACACGACTTAGCCGACAGTCTCGATCTGTATAACGTACTGGCAAATAATCTTCCCCGCGCCTCAATTAATCTGGTCGATCGAGAGTACAAGCTAACCTTTGCAGCAGGGCAACTTATAGAGCTTAATGGACTTAAGCAGGAGAACCTCATCGGTATGAGTGCGCTCCAGTTTCTCGGCCCAGATGATGCCGAGCGCATGAAAGGAATGTTCGACCTTTCATTTGCCGGTGAGTCAGCATCCTCAACGGTAAGATTTAATGGCTCGGATTTAGAAATTTACACCTTGCCCCTCAGCACCAATGGAGAGAAGGGCGTCGAGCAGGTAATGCTGACGTGCCATGATATCACGCAACTCAAAGACCTCGAGCGCTCACTTCAAGAAAGTAATAAGGATAAAACTCGAATCATCTATCGTGAGCAAGAAGCGCTTCGCACAGTAAGTCACCATCGATCCATGCTGCGGAGGTTGGTTGAAGGAGCCCCGGCACAGATTGTTCTGCTACGAGGTGACGAACTTGTAATTGAATTAGCGAACAAACAAGAGGGTTACTTTCGGCAATTTACAGAGGATGCATACGGAATCAGCCTTTACACTTTACGAAAGGACTTTAAGGGTAGCAAGATTGATGACCTAATTCAACATGCTATCACAAGCGGTGAAGTACAAGAGTTGTCCGAGTTAGCAGTAGATCAAGATCCCAAGTCGAGTAGTGGTGAAGTTCAATACTTTAATGTCAATGCTATACCTGTTGAGGATGTAGGACAGGCTGAAGATGAATTCTCTAACACAAAGGACGACCAGCGAGAGGGTGTAATCATCTACTTCACTGACATCACTAAAGCTATTGAGGCCAAGCGCATCGTCGAGCATGATGCCCAAAGCCTTCGAGAACTAGTCAATTCGCTGCCTGTATTAGCCTGGACACAGTCCAGTACAGGAATGTCCAATTTCTTTAATCAGCATTGGTTCTCTTATACCGGACAAGACGCTGATTCCGATGTGCGCAAAGCACCCGAGTCGAGCCTACATCCAGATGACCGGAACGTAGCCTTTGTTGCCAAGGAAGAGGCTCTAAAGACCAACTCCCCGTATACCTACGAAGCCCGCTTTGCGAGTCAGCCAAGCAAGAATAACTCGAACACTAATGAAACGCAGTACTGCTGGCACCTGGTGCGTGTTGTCCCTGTGCTCTCAGACGCGGGCAAGCTGTCGTATTGGATTGGAACAGCGGTAGATATCCACGACCAGAAGACGCTCGGCCTCAAAAAGGATGAGTTTCTCAATATTGCGAGTCACGAACTCAAGACGCCCATAACTGCGATTCAAGGCTATCATCAGCTGATGATGGAGGCAGACGATACCAAGCGTTCTGAACTCGACCATATCGCGCTTGGGCGAATGGGAAATTCGATCCGCCGCGTCAAGCGACTCGTGTCCGAGTTGCTCACGATTAGTCGCATTGAATCAGGCACAATACACTTCGACTTTGAATCTCACGATCTCGTAGAAGCTTTAAAGGAAGCGATCAGTGATGTATCGCGAGAAGGCCGAGAAATACAGCTCGAAGGTGATGCGAGTATTGAGGCAAGCTTCGACTACGACCGTATGATTCAGGCGTTAGAAAACCTCCTGTCCAATGCGCTTAAATTTTCTCCCGCTACAGAAGCCGTCGTGTGTCGAGCTACTACCAAAAACAAAAAGGCCGTCATATCTATTTCAGACAAAGGGGCTGGAATTCCGAAGAAAGACCAGGCCTATTTATTTGAACGCTATTTCCGGGCTACCGGCAGCGACAATATTGATGGTATGGGCCTTGGGCTATACATAACTAATGAAATCATTAAGGGCCACGGCGGCGATATTGCAGTTAAAAGCTCGCCAAGGAAAGGCTCTACGTTTACGATAACCATCCCGCTAAAAGCGAATCAGTCATGAAACAAAACTCACACAAGCCAAAAAATAAAACTGGAAAGTAATTCTCAATGAATAGAATATTAGTGTGTGAAGACAACACCGATCTTATGGTGTTGATCAGCATGGCATTGCAGTTGGAGAACTATACCGTAAAGACTGTTCCAAACGTCGACAACATCGTTGCGATCGCCCGAGCTTTTAAGCCAGACATTGTTTTGGTAGATCTGTGGATGCCCGGGATTGGCGGTGAAGGCGCGGTACGTGCGCTTCAAGCAGATGAGGCCACTTGCGATAAACCCATGATGCTGCTCTCAGCAAGCTCTGAGGTAGCTGATGCAGCAAAACGACTTGGAATTCCCTACCTCGAGAAGCCATTTGAGATTAAAGAACTACGCAGTCGTGTGGCAGACCTGCTAAGCGGCAAACCTTGACGACCGGTTGTATTTTTTAAAGATACGTCTACAGTAGTGATTTTTATGCGAATCACTATGTGATCGCAGAGTTCTTATGCTGTAAAACCTCTGAAGCGAGAATATAACCTCTGTAAAACCTATTGCATAGATTGTATCAGATTGACACAGCATTGAGCCTGAATGAGTATGGTCCTACACCGGCATAAACCTGGGACTTAACTACAAAATCGTGAGCCTCAACTGTGCCACAGGCTTCGCCTAGCTCATCCAGCATGCTGCCTCCTTGGATACCCTCGAAGGTCGCTGGACCGTCTTAGTAGCAAGTGATTTTACGGAAAGCCCGTCAAGATATCCTTCTGCTGTACGAAGTCTTCCTTCCTGTAGTCGGTCAGCGTCAACTGGCTATCCGATCGAAATCCTGTCAAGCTTTCTGGACCTTTTGGCGAACTCTAAGCAGTAGTAGAGAATTCAGCTACCCCAATGCTGTGCTCTCGGTTATTAGCGCAATGGCCGGTTACCGTTGGCTGGTCATTGCATACGAAGAAGAAGGTGAATGCCGAGTAGCCGGGTTCCAACCGGAAAAAGTACCGGCATCGTGTGATTAGCCGGGAGGAACGTTAAGGCTGCTTCTGATAGTTGTCCGCCGTGGCTACGATTACTACTGTACCTCAAACGAGCCGCTTAACGATTTGAAGACCATATGAGCCTATAATTGAGCGAAATCCGTAGGAAAGCCTTATCTTTCAAAAATAACTGAAAGTTGTGAAAGACCCGATAGATTCCAATCCATCTTCCGAGGTCAACCGCCGCTTCCGTTGGGCTGTAGTCGCACTCCTTGTGCAACTGGCGGCAGCAGGAGGGCTATCAGCATTGGGCCTAGATACTCTTGGAATAGCGCTGTTCGTCGCTACGCCGCTCACCGTGGGCATCATCGCAGGCTTCATTAGTTCGTGGCGCCAAATGTGGCAACTCCTTGCAGTATTACTCGCTGTTCCTAGCCTCGTTCTACTCTTCGTTGGAATTGAAGGACTACTGTGTGTCGCTCTGGCTGCGCCTCTCCTAGGCGCTGTAATGCTGCTTGGATACGGCATCGGCCAACTGCTGCAACGATTCCGCAAAACCGACGATGCGCGCGACTTCCATGCGGCCCTTTGGTTGCCTGCAGCTGTATTCCTGGTTACCAGCGCAGTTGAGCAGTTTCTAGGGATCGAATTCTTGCCCAATCAAACGACCTCCAGCATACAGTTGAAGGAAGCTCCAGAAAAAGTCTTTGCGGCGATAGTACACGTTGACAGCGTTCTTGCGGAGCCGCATTGGTTACATGTGCTCGGCCTACCTCGGCCTCTGGCAAGTCACCTTGATACACTGGCGGTCGGCGCTCATCGGAAATGCTATCTCTCCGACGGCCTTATTGACGAGCGTATTCTATCATTCAACACTCCACATAGCATTTCCATGGACATGGGAGGTGCCACCATGGGGCGCGCTTGGCTAAGGCTAATGGAAGATGAGTATCACCTAGAGGCTTCTATAGATGGCGGAACGCGCATCACGCACACTACTCAATTTGCCAGTAACCTGCGGCCCAGAGCATACTGGGCAGCCGTCGAGCGATATACCGTGCGGGCGCAGCATCAGGTCGTATTTGATAACCTTCTCTTAGACCTGAAGCCGTAACCATACATAACTATCAGCAGCAGTATGCGTCCCGCTCTGAGTTCCTGGCTCGCCGGAAAGGTTCCTAAATCCTTACAGCGCCCGCCCTTGACAACGATCATCGACGTGCAGATGTGGGTAATAACCTTAGTTGCTAGCCCAAGCACATTTAAACGCATGGTTACAGTTCACCAGCAGCTGATGAGGCTTCCCGATACATTTTCTGGAATGCACTTCTACGGAGGAATAAGTTATCGTCGGCAGCAAGTTGAGATAGCCCACCTCCACGGTGATGGTGTGCTAGACGCTTATGTCGGCACGGCTGCGGCGCGGCGTCTCATCGCTCAACGTTGTGCCACTGTGCATCATGCCGATGGAGGGCCAGGATGGATTTCGATTCGGCTCAACAGCAACATGCAAACGGCTCACCTAGAGGCGCTCCTTCGCGAACTCAGCAGCGTATAGCTTATTTGTCCTAACGAAACTTCGTGCTAACGCCTTCAGCCGAGCGATCAGGAAAAGCTGGAGGCTCGACGCCGAGGGCTCGCAGATACACGTAGGCTTGGCCGCGGTGGTGAATTTCGTTGTCGACCACGTAGAGGAGCAAGCCATAGCCTGGCATTTCCCACTGACCGAACGCCTTGTGTGTAGCCTGCAGCTGCTCAACAGTCACTGCTGGCCATGCAGCGTCGATACCCGTGGTAATCTCGTCCCACTTCGACAGGGCCTCCGCACGCGTTTTGGGCGCTGGGTCGTCAATCCATGGCCATTTGCCTGTGGTGAGTCCTTCTACCGTCGGGATCGCCATCTGGCAAAATTCCTTGACGAATCCTGCACACGGACGCATCCCGCCAACTGAAAAATTCGCGAACGATTCATCGTCTGGGAAGGCTGCAATAGTGCGCCGAGTCAAGTTGCGGTGCCCTTGCCAGTGCGCTAAGAGTTGATCGAGCGTGAGTGGTGCATTCATGCAAGCAAGTTACACGAGCAAACTGAAGCTATTGGGTGGTAAATCTCTAAAAACCAGTCTTTTGTAAGCCATGTTAATGGCTGAAGATTTTTCCTTAGGCTATTGTTTGTGCCCCTCTCACTACGCTACCTTTCGTATGAAATTCGATTCTTTCACTCTTCTCAACACACCTTAGAGATGCCCCAAACAAAGGTTAAAAAAGGTCCTAAGCCTCCGCTCAAGCCTGCTGGTCCTGCCCAAGCAGTGGCTACTGGAAAACAGAGTCAAAAGCCTACTGCGAAGCCCGCTGGCAAGAAGAAGCGCTAAGCCCTTTACTGAATTGCCTTAGAACGGGCACGTCACCGACTAGATGCGGTGGCGTGCCCGTTCGCATTTTAGGGAACGGGTTGTCGCCATTCACCAGGTTGAGAATGTCGGCCATAGCCACTCATCAGCTATTGTAGAATGGCAAATTGGCATCGTGAACTTGATCTTTAAATCTTCGCTTTACTGCCACCCCGTCACTCCCAACCAACATTCGCGTGACATTTTGACCGTCTGTTTTGGCGAAAGCTGACCCGCTGTCGGGAATAGTCGCATGGAACCAGTTTTGCGGAAGCGTACATGGCTGGCTAGTGGGCATGAGGGCGTGCAAACACGTCGCGCGCTAGTTGCATTCCTTCAAGGAGTATCTGCCCTTACAGCCAAGGTGCTCATTGACGCATCCCTCTCGGGAAGTGTGTACTAAAGCGAAGCAGAGATGAATCAAGATAACCTGACCATTAAAGGTCAACAGGCCCTTCAGAAGGCCACCCAGCTGGCCCAGAGTCGAGGACAACAGGCCGTCGATACAGCACACTTGCTGGCCGCCATCATGCAGACGGATGAGAGCGTCGCGGGCTTCCTGCTCGGCAAATCAGGCTCGAACGTAGCGGCCATCCGCCAACAGCTCGACACCATACTCGAATCCTATCCGAAGGTGGAGGGTGGCGGTAATCCCTATCCAACGCAAGACTTTAAAAATGCGCTTCAGGCAAGTGAGGCTTTCGCCAAAACACTCGGCGACCAGTACGTGAGCCTAGAGGCGCTGCTGTACGGAATCGCAAAGGGTCGCGATAAAGCTGCACAGCTGCTCAAAGATCAGGGCGCGAGTCCCGACAATCTTGAGTCGGCTATTGCCGAACTGCGCAAAGGGCGTACGGTCGATACCCAAAGTGCCGACGAAGCATATAATGCACTCAACAAGTTTGCTGTCAACCTCAACGAGCGAGCCGAACTCGGCAAGCTCGATCCAATCATCGGGCGCGATGAGGAAATTCGGCGTACGCTACACATTCTAAGTCGTCGCAAGAAGAACAATCCAATATTAATTGGTGAGCCCGGCGTAGGTAAGACTGCGATCGTGGAGGGTATTGCCTGGCGTATCGTTAAGCAAGACGTCCCCGAAAATCTTAAATCCAAAAAGATATTCTCCCTTGATATCGCTGCATTGATTGCAGGTGCGAAGTTTAAGGGCGAATTCGAGGAGCGCTTAAAAGGTGTCGTCGAAGAAGTCACTGCCTCCGAAGGAGAAGTGATTCTATTTATCGATGAGATTCATACGCTGATTGGCGCAGGCGGGGGCCAGGGTGCCATGGATGCCGCTAATATCCTCAAGCCCGCCCTCGCACGAGGCGACCTGCGCACTGTTGGTGCGACCACCCTCGACGAGTACCAGAAGTATTTCGAAAACGACAAAGCGCTGGTGCGCCGCTTCCAAACGGTGGTGATCGACGAGCCGAGCGTTGAGGATACGATCAGCATTCTTCGTGGACTCCAAGAGCGCTACGAGGTGTACCACAAGGTGGAGATCCTCGACGAGGCGCTAGTGGCTGCTGCTCAGCTTAGCCACCGCTACGTAACCGAGCGCCAACTGCCCGACAAGGCCATCGACCTCATTGATGAAGCTTCCGCAAAACTTCGCCTCGAGCTGGACTCGGTACCCGACGAGGTAGACGAGCAACAGCGCCGTGTGCGCCAGCTCGAGATTGAGCGTGAGGCACTGAAGCGCGAAAACGACGAGTACAAGCTGAAGCAGATCGAGGAAGACCTTGCGAATGGCAAGCAACAGCTCGACTCACTAACAGCGATTTGGCAGCAAGAGAAGGACATCGTTGATACCGTCAACAAGCTGCGCGCTGAGATTGAGTCCCTCGAGCAGCAAGCCGAGCGGGCCGAGCGCGAAGGTGATTTCGCTGAGGTGGCGCGCATCCGGTATGGTGCGCTTACCGAGAAAAACGCCATGCTCGAAAATGAGGAGAAGCGGCTCGACGATCTGCCAGCCGATCAGCGCTTCACCCGCGAGCAAGTAACAGCCGATGATATCGCCGAGACGATCAGTCGGATGACGGGTATCCCCGTATCGAAGATGATGCAGTCGGAAAAGGACAAATTGCTTCGTCTCGAGGATGAGCTGCACAAGCGCGTAATCGGTCAAAACGAGGCCGTTGAGGCTGTCGCCGATGCCGTGCGTCGCTCGCGTGCAGGCCTGCAGGATGAAGACCGTCCATTGGGCTCCTTCATTTTTATGGGCCCTACGGGTGTCGGTAAAACCGAGCTCGCCAAGGCCCTGGCCGATGTGTTGTTCAACGACCCAACAGCGATTACGCGCATCGACATGTCGGAGTACCAGGAGCGCCACAGCGTGAGTCGACTAGTGGGCGCCCCTCCCGGCTACGTGGGCTACGATGAAGGTGGTCAACTCACCGAGGCGGTACGCCGCAAGCCATACTCCATAGTGCTACTCGACGAGATAGAGAAGGCGCACCCGGATACGTTCAACATCTTGCTGCAAGTGCTCGACGAAGGCCGCCTCACCGATAACAAGGGACGTGTGGCCAACTTCAAGAACACGATCGTAATCATGACCTCGAACGTGGGTGCCGACATCATCCTCGAGAACTTCGAGGACCTGGCTGCGGCGGGCGAGTCCAAGCGAAGCGAGATAGTCGATACCACCAAGCTCGAGGTGCTCGAGCGCTTGAAGACCTCGGTACGCCCCGAGTTCTTGAATCGTATCGACGACCGTATCGTGTTTCTCCCACTCGACCGCAAAGAGATCGCAGAAGTTGCCAAGTTGATGCTGCGCGGCATCGACCAAATGCTCAACCGTCAAGGCTTAGTGATGCGCGTTAGTGGCAACGCCTTAGCCTGGATGGCCGACATGGGCTACGACCCGAGCTTTGGTGCGCGGCCGATGCGTCGTGTACTGCAAAACGAGCTGGTCGACGAGCTTTCCAAGCACATTCTGCGCGGCGACTTCGTGGCGGGCGATACCGTCTACATCAGTGTCGATCCTCGGGGGCTCACTTTCTCAAAGGAGCCCTACGAAGGCGTAACACGCTATCCTGATTCGCTGGATGGTACGACACCTGATGCCGAGATCGAGGAGGTAGCGGGTGTAGATGTGGTGGATGCGTAGCGCAGGCCGGTAGTGATCCGTTGGTTCTGCAGAACCAACGGATCAGTTGCGTTAAAGCAAACTTTATCGTACTTTTGCGATAAAGATTACCTTTCCGCTATGGGCGCTGCCAAAACCGAAATCTTCACCGACCGACAGAACGGAATCGCGCGACTAGGAAAGGCCTTTGGCCACCCGGCACGTGTAGCCATACTGCAGCATCTCCTTACGATGGACGGCTGCGTGTGTGGCGATCTCGTGAAGGAGATTGGCCTTGCTCAAGCTACCGTTTCGCGCCACTTGAAGGAACTCAAGGCGCTTGGCCTCATTGTCGGTAATGTCGAGGGCACGTCCGTATGCTATTGCATCGACATTTCGCAATGGGCGGCAATGAAGGATACCCTTACCCAATTTCTCGACGAAGATCTGCAGCGTTTATCGCAGTGCTGCTAACGCTTCACCACAGCTCTAAAAACAAATTCAGTTATGAAGCTCAGCCAAGTAAAATCCGCCCTCAGTCAACTCGATCACATCAGCTTTCAGCTCCCAGACGGCTCACTGGTGCCCAGCCACTTTCACGTCACTGAAGTGGGGAAGATCACCAAGGAGTTCATCGATTGTGGCGGTACCCGCAGGAGAGAAGAAGTGGTAAGCCTACAGCTGTGGGACGCCAACGACTATGATCACCGGCTACATCCAGAGAAGCTCCTCGACATCATTACGCTCTCCGAACGAGCGCTAAGCCTGGGGGACTTGGAAATCGAGGTTGAATACCAGGGCACTTCTATCGCGAAGTATGGGCTGGACTTCACCAACTCGCAATTTCGACTCACCACCAAGTATACCGATTGCCTTGCGCGGGAGGGGTGCGGAGTTCCTGCGAATGTGCAGCAGATGGTTTCCCTCAAGCAGTCGAGCGGTGGGGCATGTTCGCCGGGTGGCGGCTGCTGCTAAGAAAGATCATGTGCATTGTGCAATCGCGCAGTGTTGTGCATCTGTATGCTGTGGGCCGTTCAGCCCACAAAACCAGATCACATGAAATCGCTCTCCTTGTCTCTAGTTGTGGTAAGTTTCTTATTCGGCTACGCATGCAATCCAGTACCAGAAGTGCTTTAACATTGGCAACGTATCGCTTACGCAAATACAAGCCGCGGGCGGCTTCACATCGCGCGATGCAATGAGCGAGGTTGCCGAGCAGGCAGTGAGCGCTTCCAATCGGCAGTCGCTCAACGTAAGCCAAGGCCTCATTGAGGTGGGCGTGAGGCTGTATGTGGATTATGCCATAGAGTAGGCTTAGTGCAGTAGGTAGTGGCTTGCGACGTGGTGATCCGTTGGTTCTGCAGAACCGACGGATCTGCTGCTTTTGCACTATACTTCACGATGCCCGATAAGCCCACTGTTCGCCCCTATCTCCTCGCCGAGAGCAATTTCCGAGATATCCGTGCAGCCTCCTTCGATTTGGCGGTGCTGCCCTGGGGTGCCACCGAGGCACACAACTATCACCTGCCTTATGGCACCGATGTTTACGAGGCCGATGCTGTTGCAGCGGAGGCAGCGCGGCGATGTACCGAGGCCGGTGGGCGCGTTACGGTGCTGCCTACCATTCCCTTTGGTGTCAACACAGGCCAAGCGGATATCCCGCTGTGCATCAACCTCAACCCAACTACTCAGCTTGCCATCCTCGACGATGTAGTAGCATCTATACAGCGCGCAGGCATCAAAAAATTGCTGCTGCTCAACAGCCACGGCGGCAACAACTTCAAGCCACTGGTACGCGAGCTCGGCGCGCGCTATCCTGGAGTTTGGATTGCGATGTGCAACTGGTTTCAGAGCATCGACAAAACCAAGTACTTCACCCATCCGGGAGACCATGCCGATGAGATGGAGACCAGCCTCATCGCGTACCTCCATCCTCACCTCATTACAGTGCCACGCGAAGCTTGGGGTGACGGAGCTGCGAAAACATGGCGGGCGTCTTCATTGCAAGAATCATGGGCTTGGGCCGAGCGGCGGTGGTCGAAAGTAACTGCCGACACTGGAGTGGGCGATCCGCGTGAAGCATCTGCTGAGAAAGGTGCGGCATGCTTTGATGCCGTGGCCGATAAGTGTGCTCGTCTTATGATGGAAATGTGCGACGCGGATGTGGCCGATCTATATGCGTAAACGTCTCCATGATCGAGCACCTATTGCCAGCAAATCGTGCTGAGTTCAGCGAATTCGCTACTTCGCCAAGTAGCCGCCGTCGACATTGTAGTAGGCACCTGTAACGAAAGAGGCCTTGTCCGAGCACAGCCACAGCACGAGCTCGGCAACTTCCTCGGGCTCGCCAAGCCGGCCAATCGGGTGCTTCGCTATCAAACCCTTGAGCTGCTTCTTGTTGAGGTTTTCCTCGATTAATGGGGTCCGGATATAGCCTGGACCCACAGCGTTGACGCGTATTCCCTCGGCCGCGTACTCGAGAGCGGCATTGTGGCTGAGGCCTACGACGCCGTGTTTGGCCGCGACGTAGGCGCTTGAATTTTGCGTGCCTACTTCGCCGAGTATCGAAGCCATGTTAACGATGCTGCCACCACCGCGCTCGAGCATAGCAGGCAATTGGTACCGCATACCGTAAAAAACTCCAGAGAGGTTGATGCCGAGAACCTTGTCCCAGCTGTCGAGTGGGTAGTCGGCAATCTTGGCCTGAGCTCCGCCTATGCCAGCGTTGTTGACGGCTATGTCGAGGCCACCGTATGCTTTGACGGCTTGCTTCACGGCGCGTTCGTTGTCCTTCGGCTTGGAGGTATCTGTTTTGACGAAAGTCGCCTCACCACCGGCCTTCGTGATGGCTTTGACAACGGACTCACTGCCTTTTTTGTCGATGTCGGCAATCACGACGTTGGCACCATTCTTGGCGAAGAGTCTGGCGCATGCAGCCCCAATTCCGGAGCCCGCTCCTGTTATAATCGCCACTTTATTGGTCAGCATAGTTGAAACGGTAGGTTTAGATAGAGGAGCGCCAGAGCCTGGCCATCTGTTCGCCGCGGCCGCATATAGCTCCAGTTATCATATATGGCTTGTAGGATCGCCTGCATTTGCAGCTAGCCGACACTCGCGGGTTTTGACGCAAGTTTCTATCCGCCTAGTGAACCAATCAATTCGCTGACTGCCAGCTATGTATGGGATATATTCAAAATGCGTATAATATTTTCTCCTATACTTGCAGAACTCGACCTGCACATTTGAGGTTGCCTGCTCGTACACACACTAGTCGAGCTAAACCTACACGCTCAGTTACTGTACCACTCAACGCATCACACATTTTCATCAAGAAGCTTTACATGAAGCACCAATTATTCAACGCCAAATTTTTGCGCTCAGCAATTATGCTGTTCGTTCTAGGCGTGAGCTACTCGCTCCACGCCTCCAGTCACCGGGAGGCCCCGCTCATCTCCAACGACCCCGTTGCTGATAACGTAGACCTCTACGCGTTTCGCAGCCCGGACAACCCGGAGACCGTCACGCTAATCGCTACGTACATTCCTTTTCAGTTGCCGCAGGGTGGCCCGAACTGGTACGACTTCAGCGATGCGGTACGCTACGAAATTCACGTCGACAACGACGCTGCCGTTGCTGGAGATGAGATACTCTACCGCTTCACTTTCCGCCAGGAAAATGAAGATCCAAGTACCTTCTTCTACATCCGCCTCGGAAACCAGAACCAGAAGACGTTCTACACGCTCGAGCGTTCGATGGACGGAGGTATGACCTTCCAGACCATCATTACGGACGGCGTAGTACCTCCAGCCAACATTGGCCCACGCTCTATCGAGAGTGGAATTGGTCTTAACCAATCATACGACGCGCTCTTTGAGGGCGGCATCGCGACTGCCAGCACCGGTGAGCGCGTATTTGCTGGACCTACTGACGATCCGTTCTTTGTAGACCTGGCTGGCATTTTCGATCTCGGAAATGCACCACGTCAAGTGGGTGAGCCCCTCGACGGTGTTGCGTGCTACAACGTTAGCGCTCTTGCTATCGAAGTACCGATCGCAACGCTTCTTAAGGAAGGTGCTCCAGCAGAACCGACTTCGATTCTCGATTCTGATTACGTAATCGGTGTTTGGGCAAGCGCTAGCCGTCCCGAAATTACCACGCTATCAAGCGACGGAGATCCGGATTACTCAGGCGACTGGGTGCAAGTATCTCGCCTCGGTATGCCTTTGACCAATGAGGCTGTTATTCCAATTGGTCAAAAGGACTACTGGAACCGCATCACTCCATACGACGAGCTCGAGGACACCATACTCGACTCGTTCTTCTTCAACCCTGAGCTGGCGCTCTACATGGACGACGACCTCTTCGGTGGCGCTGTACCTGCTTTTGCTCCACTTCGGATTCAGACTGCTTCACTCGGAGCATTCGACTTCACCAATGGCGCCGACGGTCTTCATAGCCTTAAAGGCTCGGACGCTGTTGCAGGAACTGCACTCGACGACGCTGTATTTGGTACGTTGCTGCTCCCTGGACCAGGGCTTCCTCGCTCGGTTGACCTCTGGCCAGCCTTCCACACAGGTGTACCTAACGTACGCCCTTACCAACTTGCTACCGGCAAGAACGGAGACCCCCTTGCCGCAGGTAAGCCCTTCGTAAACAACTTCTTGCCTAACGGTGGTGACATGCTTCGCCTCAACATGGCCGTGCCTGCCACGCCACGTGACGACGATGCCTTTAGCTCAATGGGCCTCATCAATGCTGCTGTACTCGGCCTTACCGCCGAGCCGTACAACACCAACACGGACATCGAATTTATTCCGAACATGGACGGCTTCCCGAACGGTCGCCGCCTCGAGGATGACGTAACCCGCATCGAGCTGCAAGCTGTATCTGGTGCTGTCCTAGCTGCTATTGGCCTTTGGTACGACGACTACGATCCGATGACGTCGACTTCGCCAGTAACGGAGGACTTGCTCAATGTACTTACGTACACGACCGGAGTCGAGAACAACGACGTTGCCTTCGGTGACGGATTCCCTTATCTCGCACCTCCACACCGCGGTACTGGCGACTGTGGTGGAGAGCCGGTACAAGACCCAGCTGACCTGAATATGGAAGAGGATGATCTAGGCAGTGCCTTCTTCGTCTCTTCAAACACTCAGAATCGTGTAGGCGTATTCGCTCGCACCGACGACGGCGATCTCGAAAGCTCATCGTTTGCCAGCCAGGCAGACGACGCAGACGGACTCTTCTACGACGACATGAACGACCTGTTTTTCCAGGTAAATCGTAGTGCCAACGTAATTGACGTTTACTCTTCGGTAGGCGCCAACCTCGACAATGAGCAGCTGCCGACGTACGTCTCGAGTTCAAGCTCTGACTTTACCAACGGACGCGAGCTCGGTGTATCCGGCGACTTCCTAGTAGTTGCTCAGGATGCCAACGACGGCAACGATAACCAGAACAAACTGGTCGTTTACAGGCGCGACGGTACCGACCTCACGCTCACCAACAGCTTCAATGTTGACTTCAACGTGTGGGGAGTTCACCTCGATGTGAATACGCTCTACGCAGTAGTCGATAACTCTGCTGACATCGCGATCATCAACGACTTCTTCACGCTCACAGGTGAATCTGTTGCTGCCGACATGGTAGTAACCATTGAAGGCTTGGGACGCACCCACGGTATCACCTACGATCGCGACAGCGACCTCATGATCCTTACTGACGTGGGTGAAGCTACAAGCGCTGATGACGGTGCTATCATCGCCATCCCAGACTGGTCAACGGCCTCTATGGATGCTATGGTAAGTGCAGACGAGCAGTTCCGCATTGCAGGCTCAATGTCGTTCCTCGGCAACCCTGTTGACGTTGCTTACGACGATGAGCGTGACGAGATCTACGTAGCAGAGCGCGCCAATGCTGGTGGCCGTGTGCTGGTGTTTGCCAACCCAACCACCGATGGCAACATCGCTCCTTTGAGCAATGAGCTATTCAGTGGCGCTTCTGCGATCTACCTCACCGGTGCTGTCGTAGACGAGGCTCCTGTAACTGGTCTTATCGAGATTGGTGATGAGAGCATTGAGGCTCAGCTTTCGCCAAACCCGACCTCACAGCTTCTACGCCTCGACCTTAAGGGTAACCTCCGTCTTCTCGACGGTGCTATGCTGCAGGTGTTCAACACTGCAGGTCAGATGGTAATGCAGAAGGCTTGGTCGAACATCGATTCAGGCGTTGATGTGGGCAACCTTCCCACAGGCACTTACGTCCTCAAGCTAGAGGGTGAAGGCTTTGCGTACAGCGAGAGCTTTGTGAAGCTCTAGTAGCTCCACCAACTTAAGTTCCACTAACGGGGCTTCTCTACAGCTGTAGAGAAGCCCCGTTTTTATTTGGGTAGCGCTCTATCGCTAAATAGACAGAGGTCAATTAATCAATCACAAATTCACTCGTCACTTCGTCGATATAGATCCCTGTGGTGCCTTCAAAACCAGCGTCTGTGCCCACCAATATCCAGAGTTCGCCCTGATCGCCGGTTGTTGCTGTAAGGTCGTCGTTAGCATCCGCTATAAATAATCAGCTCAAGACCCCACGGCCCCCGCAACTCCAATTACTACTGTACTCGCAATGATGATGGCAAGGCCCGTCCACAACGTGCGTCGGGCAGCCGCACCCGCTTGTGCCCACTCACCCTCGCGCAGGCCCCACAGCGTACTGAATACGATAATGAAGGCCATGTGGATGGTCCAGCTGGCAAATTCGAGTCCTTCGCCGAGTAGGGTGGCTCCCATACCGTAAAAGAAAAACTGGAGGTACCAGGTAACACCCCCTGCTGCAGCCCAGAGATAGTTGCTTTGCAATGGTGTATGCGTATCGGCGTAATCGCGATAGCTCGACTTGCGAGCGTTTAGAAAAACACAGTAGGCGGCATTGGTGAGAAATCCTCCGGCAAGGATGACGACCAGCACGACATTGTTTCGGTACAGGGCGTCGGTACCGGCAGCCTCGCTCGCCGCAGCAATGGGCTCGCCGGCGGCCAGCCCGAAGGCAAAGCATGCGCTCAGTAAGCCACTCACCACCGCAACGATAACTCCCTTGCCAAGATCGAACTCATCGGCCGAAGCTGTGGAGGGCATTGCTGCCAAGGCTCGATCCTTTTGCAGGCCTGCGTACCCGCACACCGCGATGCCGACAAGACACAAGGCTACCCCAACCAGGCTGATCTGGCCACTCGTCGCTGTGAGGAGTGTACCAAATGTCCCGTCAAAGATTGGCGGCACTAGGGTGCCGAAGGCGGCAGTGAGGCCCAGTGCCACAGCCATGCCCAAGGAGATACCGAGGTATCGCATGGCCAGGCCAAAGGTGAGCCCACCGATGCCCCACAAGAGTCCGAACAGAAAGGCGTAGCCTACTGCTGCCTGAGGAGCTTCCGAGATAATGTCGAAGTAGCCGGGGGTAGTCAGCGCGGCAGCTAAATGGGGCGCTATTATCCATGCCGCGATCCCCAGCACAAGCCATCCCGACTCCCATGCCCAGTCCCGCACGCGCTTGATAGGCAAATAGAAACTACCCGCTGCGAATCCGCCGATAGCGTGCAGGAAAATGCCGAAAATGGAGGCCATAGGAGTAGAGGTTTAGCAGATGCGCTTGCAGTCAATACCCAATAAGTCAGTAGCTTTCGCCAAAACACCACCCAAGTGGCCCCGCCCGATAGCACAATGATGGTTGGGCCCAGCGGCCGACCATTGCTCCACGAATTCGCGGGCCGATAGCGAAAAGCGATAGCGCGAATTGGTATTGCCAATTTGAAGGGTTTCGCCCTCGACGGCCTCGCCTTCCGCAACGCAGAAAAACACGTCGCCCGAGCCGCCTTCACACACGGAGAGCAGCGTTACGGGGCCGGATGCCACCGCCATCTGAATGCTGAGTCCCTTCCCAGGTTTTCCGTGGTACACCGGCACTGGCACTAACCCGACTTGACCGTCGGCCATACGGAAGTGCGCGGGCCCATCATGACCCCACAGGACTACATCGTCGGCGAAGTCAATGGCGTACAGCTCGCTAAAACTGCCGCCAGCGTCGAGCAAGTCGAGCGCTTTCATCGCCAGCGCATTTTTGACTTCATACTCTCCAGCGCAGGGCACACCGTTGCCCGTGAGCAGCGTAAGCCCAGGGATGAGACTCGTCACGACATCTTGCGCGGGAGCATCATCAGCAGCTTCAAAATAGTAGGCCAGCGCGTCGAGCGCATTGTTGCGTACTAGCGCATCAAGGGCCACCGCGGTAGATGCAGCGCGCTCGAGTTCGGAATCTTCACAGTCTGGACTTACGTCAAAACGTTCCCTAAACTCACTCCGCTTGGCATCAAGGGCTTCGCTTGACAGGTTTTGTCGCAAGGCTACTAACTCGCCAAACTCTCGCAATTCGAAGTGGCAGCCTAGCACACCAGCCAGGCGCGTGAGGTCACTGTACACATCGAGCATACCGTTGTAGTAGTGTCCCAACAGTCCAATCCGCGCGTTCCGCAGGCCAGCTACAAGCCGAGCGGCATGTATGTACTCACTTATTTGTACGGTGACGTGATGCTCCCCTAGATAGCCTGTCACCTGACGAAGCGGGTGGCCTGTTCGCCGTAGCACGCTCGCAATCTCAGGAGCCACACAAGCCTGGCAATAGGCGAGCCACTCTCCCGTCATGCGGCCACGGTCGCCGAGTGCATTAATGGCAGCATAGTCGATGCGTGCAGTAGGTTGAAGCGTTAGCACGACAACAGGGGCGCCTGCGCGCTGAACGACAGGTAAGACAGTATGCGACAGTGCGTAAGTAGAAACGTACAGAATGACGAGTTCTACGCTGGCAGTCCGGAGCTGCTCGGCCGCATCGCGCGCTGCTTGCGGATCATCGACCAAGCCTACGTCAACCACTTCGCAACCTACCTCGCGCAACTGCGCTGCGATTTGATGCTGATACCCCAGCAGCCGTTCGCGGAGCCCATCAAATTGAGGCCAATACGTGTCAAGTCCAATGCCGAACAGTCCGACGGAAATCATGCGATAAAGAAAGCGCGGGACGAGGCGTATGTCTGTCCTGCTCGGGGGCGGGCAGACCCAAATCCAGCTCGAGGTATCAATTCGAAGCCAGCACACTATGTTGGGCATCCTCAGCTCCTAACCGTCATGTCTCCTCGGTACCTAGTTTATCTATTCTTGGCAATCGCCCTCTCCAGCTGCACGCTGACGCGTGCTGTTAAATACTTCGGGCCCGACATCCGCGACGCCGATCGCTTCCCGCAGCGGCACATCTCAGCGGCACCAGCGCCAGTCGTTTTGGCGAAAGCTGAAGTGCCTTTGAGCATCCCCGACTTCGCAGGGGACAGCAGTCGCATGTACTCGCTCCATGAATATTTGAGACTCACCAACACGCGCTCTCTCCTCGTAGTGCGTGGCGACTCGGTGCTCTATGAATACTATGGAGAAGGCGCTGCGGCAGACGTGCCCACGCTTGGCTACTCGACTACCAAATCTTACATCGGCATTCTGGTGGGTATTGCAATCGAGGAGGGAAAGATCGAGTCGATTGAAGACCCAGTAAGGCGATACATGCCCGAACTCGACGCAGAGGATTGGGACGATGTGCGTGTGCGGCACTTGCTGCAAATGACGACCGGAAATACCTATCGCGAAGACGAAAATCCCTTGCATGAAAACGCCCGCTTTTATCTCGGCAACAACTTGGAGAAGCGCACGCTAAAACAGAAAACCGACGAGCCTGCAGGCACACGATTCCGCTACAAAAGCGGAGACAGTCAGCTGCTCACGCTCTTGCTTTCACGCGCTATCGCCCCAACTACGGTCACAGCATACCTAGAGGAAAAACTCTGGCATCCACTTGGAGCCGCGTATCCCGCAACCTTTAACACGGATGAGGATGGTGCCGACGGAATCGAAAAGGGTTTCTGTTGCCTCAGCGCTACCGCCCGGGACCAGATTCGGCTTGGCATGGCGATGCGCGACGGAGGCAAGTTTGCGGGCAAGCAAGTGATCCCAGAGCAATGGATTGCCGCCTCGACGCGAGTAGATAGCCTCGATGGGTCTGCACCTTACTATCAGTACCAGTGGTGGCTATCCGGCCAAGGTACGACAGACTATCTCGCAGAGGGCATTCTCAACCAGTTCGTCTACGTGAATCCTGAGGCCGATGTCGTGATCGTGAAGCAGAGTTCGGGATATGGCGTCTACAACAAGTGGTCGTTTATGCGGCGGATTGTAGAGCGGGTGGGGGAGTAAGGATTTGGGATTTGGGATGAGGGATGCAGGATTTGGGATTAAGGATTTGGGATGCTGGATGCTGGATTAGGGATACAGGATTTTGGGTGCCGCGGATTTTGCGATGGATTTTGCACCAGCTCCCCGAACCAATTTGTACTCTGCCTTTCCGACGCCCTCATAGCGATGCGGGTCGCAGGTGGCGATGA
>ENA-ORXU01001228-ORXU01001228.1-marine-metagenome-genome-assembly--contig:-NODE-1228-length-22492-cov-4.255945_pt1 | contig 22492 bp, 13 predicted proteins | sample MGYA00237869_ERZ511484 | MGnify/ENA metagenome assembly ERZ511484
ATTGTCAAAAACTTTAGAAAAAAGTCCGTTTTCTTTCGCCCAATAGGCGTTTTTCCATTCTGTCGGGGAAAGGGAAAGTTCTGAAATAGCCGCTTTTCCGATTTTTCGTTCTACGGCTGGGGCGATGACCAAAGGAGCGATCCCAATAGTCAGTTCCGACAGACGAACGGACGCATCGACCGAGGCAAACACATAGTCACAGGCGGCTGCAAGACCTACTCCACCACCAACCGTCTTGCCCTGAACACGGCCGACGATTACTTTTTTACAGCTTCGCATAGCATTGATGACATTTGCAAAACCGCTAAAGAAAACCTTTCCTTCCTCGAGATTGGAGACCGCCATAAGTTCGTCAAAAGAAGCACCCGCGCAAAAGGCACGGTCGCCTTCCGATTTCAACACGATTACCGAAATGGTATCGTTTTCGGAAAGTTTTTGAAGTTCTGCCGTCAATCTATCGAGAAGTTCCGCAACGAACGAATTACTTGCCGGGTGACCGAATTCTACTGTGGCCGCCTTTCCATCAATTTTAGTGTAAAGACTTCCTTTTTCTCTGGTTGTTCCCATAGGGTAAAGCTAAAGAGTTAAAAAGATAATTTAGCTAAGGGTAACCCTAGATTTTTCTATTTATCTTATGTTCAAATTTAAGTGTTTTGTAATAGCGGCCGAAACTTCCGCCGAAACTCCCAAACAAGTGCCCCACCACGTATGGCCATCCACACGGTAAAAGCGATCCAGATACCGTAGAGGCCCCAATCCATATACTTTCCGAAGAACAATGTTGGTACAAACCCCAAAAAAGTCGCGACAAGCAAGGTATTGCGTAGGTATTTCATTTCGCCAAGCCCTTTAAATACACCATCGAGAACAAAAGCTATGGTATTCATGGGAAGCCCTAGGATCACAATAAAAAAGACGGCATAAAATGTATTGAGAACTAAGGTTTCTTTAGAGAACAAATTCCCTATCGGCTTATAGAATAGAAAACCGAAGATGACCAATACCAAACTGACAACAAGTCCATAAGTAATTATTCTTTTTGCCAGTTTCCAAAGTCCATCGTAGTCTTTCGCTCCTAGTAGTCTGCCGCCCATAATATTTCCGGCGGCGGCGTATCCATCGATAAAGAAGGCCGAGAACAACCAAATATTGATGGCAATCGTATGCGCTCCAATGTATTTCGGCCCTAGGGCAGTGGCCTCTCGAACCGCCAAAATCAGAGCGGTATTCAAGGCTATGGCACGTACAAAAAGGTTAAGGCTCATAATGACCAATCTACCCAGTTCCGAATGTATCGGAAATCTTAGACGAAGACTAATATCCGTCTTGGTAACCAACAACACAAACGCCATTATAGCCATAATGGCCTGCGCGACCAGACTGGCCCACGCGGCGCCTTCTAAATACATAGGTTCGATAAAGCCCTCTATTCCATAGACCAAGATAAAATCTAATATCACATTTAAGACCGCGCCCACAATGGCGATGAGCATAGGGTAATAGGTGTTCTGCAATCCCCGGAAAATGCCCATGACCGCAAAAACGAAAAGTGTTAAGGGAAAGCCCCAGACCCGGATGGAATAGTATGAAATGCAGTAATCGAGAATCTTGCCGGAAGCATTGAGCAGTTCGAAAATTTCCCGGACCACAAAAATTGTCGAAAGCAGAATTAGTATACTTAGCCCAATATTCAGAAATATGGCTTGGGCTGGCAGGGTTTTTACTTCCTCGATTTTTCCGGCTCCCAAATATTGTGAAATAATAGCGGAAATGGCACTGCGGGTCTGGCCCAGTATCCAAATCAACATCGAGAGAAAAGACCCTACAATACCTGCTGCGGCAAGGGACTCCAACCCATCTACTGGAATATTGCCCACAATCGCCGTATCGGTGATCGACAAAAGCGGTTCGGCGATACCGGCGATAGTGGCGGGTATCGCTAGGTTATTGATACTTTTAAAATTAATTTCGCGACTCATTTCAGGTAAGAATTTGGTTTTTTGCGTGAAAGGGAGTGTGGTTTCAAGCAAGCGAAATTACACTACTAGTTCATAACAATGAAAGGGATATTCGCTCTGTTCGGGAAAGTAGATATCGCTTAACTTTTTGTATCCTCTAGCTTCATAGAACTTTTGATTGCGTTTGTTTTGGCTGAAAGTATCTAAACGTACGGAAACAAAGCCCCTCTTTTTGGCCTGGTTTTCGGCATAATCCATCATTTGTTGCGCAAAGCCCTTCCCCTGAAAATCGGGATGAACCGCTAACCGATGAATATAAACACTGTTATCGTTCGGAGTCAACCAATTTACTGGTCGATATTCTTCGTCCATGAAAGTGGAGATAACGATGGTTCCCACAAGGTGCCCCTTATCTTTAAGAATATAGAGCTCTCCCCTATCGATATCTTTTTCAAAGGCTTCTTTAGAAGGGTAATGCTCGTTCCACTGATAGATGTCATTATTCTCCATATATTTAGTACAGGCCTTGATTATAGTAAGTATATGGAGTATATCAGATATCTTTGCGGCACGAATCATGAATCAAGTCTATTTTAATCGTAAATTTAAGGGATAAATCACTAAACCAATGAAACATATACTCGTACCCATAGGCATTTCTCCTGATGCACACCATACCTTACAATATGCCGTTGATTTTGCTACGGAATTCTCTTCAAAAATATTCTTAATGGAAGTTTTCAGTGTATCTGTGGGCGCTGGGAAAAGTTTGGCCAATGTAACGCAAAAAGTAGCCGAAAGCGGAAAGGAGCGCTTAAAAGAAGTAATCGATAAGATAGACGCTAAAAATGTGGAGATTAAAATTGCTTCCTATAATGGAGATATTGTTGACGGATTAAAGGAAATCGATAAGGAATTGGGGATAGACCTCATCATTATGGCACCGCGGAGCAACGATATTACCGAAGAACTATATTTAGGCAACACTTCCGGTAGAATCATAAAACGGACCAATATTCCCACATTGGTCGTGCCGAGGGGAAGTACGCTTCAACCATTAAGAACAATTTTGACCGCATTTAAATCAGGCGTTTTAAAACGGAAACGTATTCTTAATCCGTTAGTGGAAATTAAAAATAAATTCGGGGCCAAGGTAAATCTACTTTTGGTCAAAACACCCGGCTATTCCGATGACGACTTAAAAGTCGATACGGCCTTGATGGACATCAGTTCACAAATGACCATGACAGAGGCTCCGACCACCTACTTAGGCGTGTTGGAACATTTTCAGGCGCAGCATCCTGATCTGTTGTGCGTTTTTAGACGAAAAAGAGGGTTCTTTAAAAACCTGTGGGAGAAGAATACCATTCCGAAATCGGAGTTTTCGTCACGAATACCCGTACTTGTTTTAAGCGTAAAAAAGGATTAATAGCATAATATCAATTACTTTATCAAGTATTTTGATACTTGTTCAAAAAGTATTTCCTTTGCCGCAGCCAAAAAGAATACGGTTGCGGTTCTGAAATAGATAGCGTTTAAGATGAAGTTTTGAGCTCATAAACACTTGAAAAATTGTCTTTTCTCTTTGTTCTTGTTTCTTTATTCTTAAATATTTTGGGGGATTAGCTCAGCTGGCTACCCGCCCGAACGTGCCGTTAGGTACGGGCGGGGAGCGCGACATTTTGGATATGGTTTACCTTTATGTTATTTATAGCGATGAATACAAAAGGTTTTACGTCGGAATTGCCGATGAGATTAAATCGAGATTGAAGACCCATAGTTCAGGAAAAGTAAAAAGTACTAAAGCATTCAAACCTTGGAGAGTCGTTCACTCAGAGGAATTTGTTTCCAAACAAGAAGCGAGAATAAGAGAAAAATATATGAAATCGTCTGCAGGCCGAAGATGGCGCAAGAATAACATTGACTTGGGGGATTAGCTCAGCTGGCTAGAGCGCTTGCCTGGCAGGCAAGAGGTCACCGGTTCGACTCCGGTATTCTCCACTAAGTATGACTGGGCTTCCAAGAAATTGGAAGCTTTTTTATTTTAGCGTTGCACGCAGTTTTAATTCTGTTTTTTACTATCCTTTTTCCAAATCCTTGATACCTGTGCTTCTCTACAAAACTATCGTGAAAACGTTGGTTTTTAATTTTTTCGGTAAATAGGATACAAATCCCCTGATTTTTAGAATGCGCTCCCACAAGAAAAATGAGCATTGGCATAATAGTTTTCTTAAACGGATTGAACTAAAGAATTTAATTCTGTTAACTTCACGATAAAATAATCGCTTGCTAAGCATTTCTTAACGCATAAATATTTACAAATAGTAAAATTTTACGGAATATTGTAAATATATATTTACTATTGGTAAACTATTCTCCCGACGTTTGAAAGCCGATCAAAAAGATATCCGAATTTTAGTTTACGGTGCCCTGGCAGCTTTCGGTACCTACTTCTGTATGTATGCGTTTCGAAAACCGTTTACAGTAGCCACATACGAAAACCTTTATTTTCTTGGAATCGATTATAAAATAGTGTTGATCATCGCACAGGTCGTCGGTTACATGCTGTCTAAATTTATCGGCATAAAAATGATTTCGGAACTTAAGGCAAAAAGTCGTTTACCTTATTTATTGGTAATGGTCGCCTCGGCAGAACTCTGCCTTATCCTTTTTGGTTTGGTATCCTCTCCCTATAATATTGTTTTCATGTTCTTTAATGGGCTCTCGCTAGGTATGATATGGGGCGTGGTCTTTTCATATGTAGAGGGTCGAAAGACTACTGAAATTCTTGGGGTAATACTCTGTTCGAGCTTTATCGTTTCAAGTGGCGTCGTTAAATCGGCAGGGCTTCTGGTCATGACCCGTTTAAACGTTTCCGAGTTTTGGATGCCCGCACTGACCGGAGCCCTATTTTTACTTCCGTTTGCGGGGTTCGCATTTATGTTGAACCGAATGCCCGCACCTACCCTCGAAGATAAGAAATTGCGTAAAGAGCGGTTGCCCATGACCAGAAAAGACCGTCAAAAAGTACTTGCCAATTTCTTCTTTCCTATAATTATCCTAGTTTTCTTTTATGTTTGTCTTACGGCCATGCGCGATTTTCGAGATAATTTTTCACGAGAAATTTGGGATGCCGTAGGCTATGAAGGTGATGCTGCCATTTACACGCTCACGGAAATTCCTATCGCCATCGTTGTGCTTTTTGCCATCGGCCTATTTGCCTTTGTAAAAAATAATCAGAAGGCTTTTGTCTCCTATCATTACCTGTTGATTTTCGGCTCTCTCGCGGTAGGCGTAAGCACACTACTGTATCAAAACGGTGTCGTAGGCCCTGCCCTTTGGATGATCTTGGTGGGCTTCGGCCTCTATAGCTGTTACGTGCCTTTCAACTGTATTTTTTTTGATAGAATGATCGCCACATTCAGAATAAAGGGCAATTCGGGCTATTTGATCTATATAGCAGATGCCTTTGGCTATTTAGGTAGCATGGCCGTATTGCTCTATAAAAATTTCAGTCAGGGCACCGTTTCGTGGTTAAAGTTCTTTATGAACGGTACATATATCATCTCGGCTATTGGCAGTATAGCCACAGTACTTTCTTTACTCTACTTTCAGAGGAAGTATAAGAACGAACAGCAAAAAATAGAAAATGAATTGCAGATAATAGACCCATGAACAATCAATATGATCTTCTTGTTATCGGGGGAGGAGTGCTTGGCACCTTCCACGCCTATCATGCCCTTCAAAAAGGGTTGAAAGTAGCACTGTTGGAAAAGGATTCGACCCCGCAGGGGGCGACGGTTCGCAATTTCGGGCAGGTCGTACCCTCGGGAATGAATACTAAATGGCAGGCCTATGGGCGCGAAAGTCTCCGTATCTATAAGAAAATTCAATCGAAGTTCAATATTTCGGTACGGCAAGAAGGAAGCATTTATTTGGCATCCAATGAAGAAGAGGTTCAATTATTAGAAGAACTGCACGTAATCAACACATCTAATTCGTATCCGTCAGAACTTCTGACCAAAAAGCAATGTTTGGCAAAATACCCTGGGTTACGTAATGAATATGTAAAAGCGGGACTTTTTTTCCCAGAGGAAATTATGGTCGAACCTCGAATAATGACGAACCGGTTGCACAAATACCTACAAAAATCCGGCTTAGATATCTATGCAAGCGAAACTGTACTAGAGTGCGATAATCTTAGTAATGGTGTTCAAATATACACTTCGCTGAATCGATCTATATCAGCTTCTAAAGTAATTATCTGCAACGGTAGCGATTTCAAAACTCTGTATCCGCAACTGTTCGGCGAAAGTGATCTGATCGTTTCAAAACTACAGATGATGCAGACCAGGCCCCAGCAAAACTTTAGCTTGCCAAGTTCGATTCTGACAGGACTATCGATCCGTCGTTATGAGGCATTTGCAGAATGCCCTTCTTTCAAGGCCATTAAGGCCAAGGAAAACCATGACGCATTTGAAAAGAAATGGGGCGTTCACATTTTATTCAAGCAGGCTGACGATGGCACTGTAATTCTTGGCGATTCACATGAATATGCTTCGGCAAGTCGCACCGATGATTTGGGAATGGACCTGAATATGAATATCGATAATTTTATTATACAGGAGGCAAAAAAAATCTTCGCCCTGCCCACCTATGAAATACAGAACAGATGGTTCGGACTGTACTCGCAATGTAAAACGACCGATATCTATCAAAAGACCATTGGTGAAAACATTCATATCGTTACCGGAATCGGCGGAAAGGGAATGACCGCTAGCGCAGGCTTCGCTAAACAAAATATTAACTCAATCTTTAATTTAAAACATGCATAAAGTAGAACTTGCAGTATTCGATATGGCCGGCACCGTAGTAAACGAAGATAACGTAGTGTATAAAACACTACAGAAAGCCATTAATCAAAAAGGATACGAACTTACCCTCGGTTTTGTTCTCGAACACGGTGCGGGGAAAGAGAAACACCAAGCTATCAAAGACATATTGGCAGCAGTAGGTGCCGATTCAAATAGTGAACCGTCAGAACCAATTTTCGAAGATTTCAAAAAAAAGTTGGATGATGCGTATGATACTCTAGAAGTAACTTCATTTGATGGGGTACAAAATCTCTTGGCAAATCTAAAGCAGCTACACATAAAAATCGCTTTGAACACAGGATACAACAGTAAAATAGCCAATCTCTTGTTGCAAAAAATGAATTGGAAAAAGGGAGAACATTATGATGAACTTGTTACGGCAGATGACGTATCGCAAGGACGTCCTCACCCTGCAATGATTTTAAGGGCTATGGAGCTATTGGCAGTAACCGATACGGCAAAAGTATTGAAAGCAGGCGATTCTATAATTGATATTGAGGAAGGTAAAAATGCAAACTGTGGAGTGACAATCGGAGTGACGACAGGTGCCCATACCGAGGCGCAATTGCGGTCGGCCGGTCCGACATATATTTTAAACTCGCTTACCGAACTGAAAGAATTAGTAAAGCCTTGAGCAAAATGTCATCCTGAGCGCAGTCGAAGGGTTAAGAACTCAAAAGCCTTTCAAGTGCGCACAATGTGATTCAAGTATAATTCCCTCCCCCTCCGGGTAGGGTTAGGGAGGGGACTTAAATAAAGAAATAGAGTACTAACATTTTTGATGAAACAGAACCTTTGTTAATGGGCACATGCGGAATGCGCCCGTCGAAGAAAACCGAATCGCCTTCTTCTAGAAGCACCTCCTCGTCACCGATTTCGTAATAGCATTGCCCAGTAAGTATATATTTGAATTCAAAGGCGTCGGTAGTTACCTTTTCCCGTTTAGAATTTGGGTGTACTTCTAGCAGAACGGTCTCAAAACCCAATGAAGATAACTGCTTCCCAAAAATATAGGTGTAAGTAAATCCTACGGCCTCATCTTCTTTTTCTATAATCGAATTTTCTTCTTTTCGCGACACAATATAGCTGGCACCGTTTGATTGAGGCATACCGTTGAAAAAATCGGTCACCTCAACATCTAAAGCATTAATGATTTTTAGCAAAACGGGCAAAGAAGGTATGGTACGCCCATTTTCTATCCTCGAAATCAATCCGCCCGTTACTCCGGCTTTTTGAGCAATATCACTAATAACCGTGTTCTTGTTCTTTCTAATTTCTTTAATCCGCTTTCCAATACCAATAAGGTAGTCTTCCATAATAAATCTTGAAGTACAAACATACTATTAAAATGGTTTTTTCCGAGGTCACGCTAAAAATACCATTTGCCTATGTTCCCGATAAGCCTATGAAGTTGCCAAAAAATTGGTATTAAAATATGAATATTTGTAAATAATGTTTTAATAACCTTTTCATAATAGTTTAGATACAAAATTTGCATTATATTAATATGTATAGTACATTCAGTTAACATTTACACCTGATATTTGTTTCTCGCTAAATAACTAAAGTTTACAAATACGAAAAATGAAAAAAACACTACTACTAATAATTTTCGTTTTGCTGACGGGCCTAGTTGTTCGTTCTCAAACAAAATTGACCGGAACGGTACTCGATGAGAATAACGTTCCATTACCTGGAGCTTCTATTGTTATTAAAGGAAGTGAGACAGGAGTCGCTACCGATTTCGACGGAAATTTCGAAATCGAACTACCACAGGGAAACGACATTATTTTGGTATCTTATATAGGGTACGTATCTCAAGAATACGATACCTCTAAACAGAATTCGGCAACCATTATCCTACAACCCGATGCGCAGAACTTAGATGAAGTGGTTGTCACGGCACTGGGTATAAAAAAAGAGAAAAAGCGTTTGGGGTATGCGGTGCAAGAGGTAAAAAATGAAAATCTGGTCACCGCTAGGGAAACCAATGTTACCAACTCGCTTGCAGGGCGGGCCGCAGGGGTACAAATTACGGGTGGTGGCTCAGGAGTAGGTTCAACATCGCTTATCACCATTCGCGGTGAAGGCTCTTTGATTCCCGGTAATAACTCTCCGTTATTTGTTGTAGACGGTATTCCCATCAGCAACCGTACGGTGAGCAATCGATCGGAAGGCAACTTGGAAACCGATTACGGTAACGGGGCGCAAGATATAAATCCGGATGACGTTGAATCCATTTCCATTTTGAAAGGGCCTAATGCCACAGCACTATACGGTTCGCGCGGACTGAACGGTGTTGTACTGGTAACCACCAAATCTGGGCAAGGTTCGCAAGGTCTCGGTATCAGCCTAACCCAAAACCTGACCTTCGAAAATGCGCTGCGCATACCAAAATATCAAAATGAGTATGGTCAAGGGGCCGGGGGTGAGTTTTCGCTCCTAGATGGTTTTGGCGGGGGCATTAACGATAATATCGACGAAAGTTGGGGGCCTGCCCTAGACGGGCGATTGATAAATCAACACGATAGCCCTACTTCAAGCGGTTTTCGCGCTGCAGATTTTGCGCTACGACCTAGAAATGCCGATGGTACTTTTGCCGATGAAATTACACCGACTCCCTGGGTCGCCCACCCCAACAATATCAAAGATTTTTTCGAAACCGGTATCACGACCACTACCAACCTTTCACTGACAGGAGGCAACGAACTAGGTAACTTCAGGGTTTCGCTTACCAATCTAGATAGCGAGGGGATACTACCGAACATAGACTATAAGAGACAGACCTACGCGATTAGCGGATCGTACAACTTAAAACCATGGTTCAAGGTCTCTTCGTCTATCAATTACGTGAACAGCGGTAGCAACAACCGCCCGAACAATTCGTACGGTACAGAAAACATAATGTACCTGTGGGCCTGGTTCGGGCGCCAAATAGATATGAACTCCTTACGTGACTATTGGCAACCTGGGCTAGAAGGCCGTCAACAGTTCAACTACAATTACAATTGGCACGATAACCCATTTTTTACCATGAACGAGAACACCAACGGCTTCAATAAGGATAGAATTTTTGGAAATGCCCGTGCAGATATCAGTATTACCAAGAATCTTGCTTTGATGGTCAGAACAGGTATCGATTATTTCGGAGAATTGAGAACTGGCCGTAGAGCATATAGTACACAACGCTTTGCACGCGGACAATATCGCGAAGACGATATTTTCTTCAAAGAACAGAACAGCGATTTTCTTTTACAGTACAGCAAAGAGGTAAACGATGATTTCAGTATCGGGCTTTCCGCAGGTGGCAATATACGGGAAGAAGAAAACCGTTTCAAGCGCATAAGTGCCAATTCACTTTCCATACCGGGCATCTATAATTTTGCCAATGCAGCGGAACCTTTATCAAAAACCCAGTTCAATGATAAACGCAAGATAAATTCGCTGTACGCTTTTGCGAACCTATCCTATAAAAACTATCTATTTTTAGATATTACCGGGCGGAATGACTGGTCGAGTACCTTACCGGCCGACAACAATTCATACTTCTACCCTTCCGTCGGGGCAAGTGTAATTCTATCGGATATGTTTACACTGCCAAATGCTATTTCGTTCTTTAAACTTCGGGGCGGTTGGGCCCGTGTAGGTAACGATACCGATCCTTATGCACTCCGCAATACCTTCTCGTTCAACGAACCTTTCGGTAATTTTCAAAGGGTAAGTGCCTCGGATGTTCTTCGAAACGAACAATTGTTACCTGAACAGGCCAACTCTTTAGAAATAGGGGCAGATTTACGCTTGTTCAACAATCGTCTTGGCCTCGATGTCTCATGGTACGATTCGACTACGAAAAACCAGATTTTGACGCTTCCTGTAACCAATACCTCCGGTTTTAGTTCGAGAATCATAAATGCCGGAGAAATACAGAATACCGGGGTCGAAGTAGTACTTAATGCCACACCCGTTCAAAGCGAGAATTTTAAATGGACGACCACAGCAAATTTTACCAGGGCCAGAGGCAAAGTTATCTCACTGACGGAAGGTTTGGACACCTACGAGATTTCGAACAACTATCTCAGCGTTCAGGCAAAAGTAGGCGGTAGAATGGGCGATGTGTACGGCACGGGGCTTGTGACCGTAGAGGATACCAATAGTGAATTCTTTGGGCAGGTAGTTCACAATGAAGATGGATTTTCGGTACGCGACCCCAATTTAAAATTATTGGGCAATTACAATCCTGATTTCACTTTGGGGCTTCAAAATACATTTAGCTATAAGGGCTTTAACTTCGGTGTGTTGTTCGATTGGCGTCAAGGAGGAGTCATTATGTCAAGAACGGTGCTCATCGGAGGTACTTCAGGGATGATGGACTTTACCGCTATCGGCCGCGAAGAGGGCATTATCTCGGAAGGTGTCATTCAAAATACCGATGGAAGCTACCGCCCCAACGATGTGCGACTCAGTGGTCGCGATTACTACTGGTGGCGATACAATCGCGGAAATGAAGAAATCGGAATGTTCGATGCCTCTTTTGTAAAACTTAGAGAAGTGAAATTAGGATACAATATCCCCAAAAAGCTACTTCAGAATACCTTCATTCAATCGATGAGTTTATCACTGGTAGGGAGAAACTTGGCTTTGTGGACCGAAAATCCACATTTTGATCCCGAAACCATCTCTTTCAATGGCGGTACAATTGTGCCGGGAGTAGAAGATATGGCATTACCGAGTTCACGTAGTTATGGTTTTAACCTCAACCTAACCTTTTAAAATTTTGAAGATGAAAAAAATAAATACAATAGTAATACTCTCAGTCGTATGCATGTTCTGGAACTGTACGAAAAACTTCGAAGAGACAAATAGCAACCCTAACCAACCTGAAGAGGTAAGTGCAGATCTTCTTTTATCTACCGTTATTTCGACCTTGGCCAATCAAGCGGCACAAACAGGCTGGAACAACGGAAACATTGTCGGCCAATTAACGGCTAAAATCAATTTTACAGGCTTTGACCGTTATGAATGGGGTTCAGAATCTGGAATCTGGAATACGTATTACGGCATTCTGCCCGAAATAGAACTTATTTTGGCAAATGCCACTTCCGAAGAATTTAAAAACACGACCTACGAAGGCATCGCTTTAACAATGCGTTCTTATGTTTATGCGAACCTGACCGATAATTGGGCGAATATTCCATTTTCGGAGGCCATCGAGGCTACAGGAGACAATTTTACGCCGGCCTATGATACTCAAGAAGCAATTTACATGGGTATTTTGGAAGATTTGCGAACTGCAGAAGCACTTTTGGAGCAAGGCCAGACCATTTTAGGAGGTGACATTCTGTATGGCGGCGATACACAGAAATGGGTAAAATTCGCAAATTCACTGCGTCTTCGCTATTTGATGCGCAGTTCGGGTAAAATCGATGCCGGCGTCGAGATACGGTCCATTCTTGATTCTGGAAAATTTATTGCGGGCAACGAAGATAATGCTGTAATGGTATATCCTGCGACCACTCAAATCGATTCTTGGCCAGTTAGCAATAGCCGTATTGGTAGCTTTGATGAGCACCGAATGAGCCAGACCAGCGAAAGTATCCTTAAACAATTCGGAGATGACCGTCTACAAAAATGGTTTCAGCCCACCGACAACCCTACAGACGACCCAAACCTTTTTGCAGGAATGAAAAATGGCCTAAGCGAAGACAACGCTTCTACATTTAATGGTGGTGCCAGTAACGTTTCGCGCCTGAACCAATCTTTTTTCTACGATTCGCCAAACTCGGTGAAAGCGGCCATTATACAGACGGCTGAGGTTCATTTTATTTTTGCGGAGGCCGCCCAAAGAGGGCTTATTACAGCAGATGCGGCCACATTCTACGATGAGGGCGTTCGCCTGTCTTTTGAATATTGGAATGTCGAACAAGATATTACCGCTTATTTGGCACAGGCGGGCGTAGCCTACGATGACCAGTTGGAAACTATTTTGACCCAAAAATGGTTAGCTTCGTTCTTGGTAGGACTGGAAGCCTGGTACGATTTTAGAAGAACAGGGCTACCGTCGGTTATTGTTCCCGGACCTGACAATGTAAACAATGACGAAGTACCGGTACGATTCCTATATCCGGATTCTGAACAGACCTTAAACAGCGAAAACTATAAAAGTGCGGTATCTAGAATTGGTCAAGACGATATCAACGCGCAAGGTTGGTGGGAAACGGAATGATAAAATGCCACAAGAAACATACTTCGTATCTTGACCTTGGTAAAGAAGATGTAGTTATCATAGGTTTCGCTGACCTTTGAAAACGCAGTAACTCTTTTTCGATGGATTCGTCTGCCAAGGAATTTTACGAAGTATCTTAGTGTAATACCTTGGCTCTGGTACCAATACAAACTTAATGTTAACAAGCGAAGCTAAAACTGTGATGCAAAAAAGCAACTACATAATTTGAACGGAAATCGAAGAAATTCTTTTGAAACAAGGGGTCTACATGCACCAAGGGAAACCACAACACATAGCCGTAAACAAACGCACCGAGGGCGACATCAATTTTACGCCCGCCCGACAAGAATGGTTGGCCGACGAAGTTGACGATGCCACCAGAATACTTTTGGAAAAAGATGCAAAGTATTTTTTACATCAAGCCCTCTCGACACCTTGCCTTGACGTGCTCAAAAACTGTGAAGGCCCCTATATCGAAAATATTTCGGGTAAGAAATATTTGGATTTTCACGGTAACAATGTGCATCAAATCGGGTTCGGCCATCCGAAATTGATACAAAGGCTGAGCGAGCAAATGCAATCGCTTTCCTTTTCTACACGACGTTATACGAACGAGGCGGCCATAAATTTTGCGGAGAAGTTGGCCTCGCTACTACCTTCTGATTTGAATCGTACCTTACTGACCCCAAACGGTAGTTCATCCATCGGTATCGCCTTGAAGCTTGCTCGTGCGGTTACCGGAAAATATAAAGTGGTTTCTTTTTGGGATTCTTTTCACGGGGCTTCATTAGATGCCATTAGCGTCGGTGGCGAGTCGGTTTTTCGAGAACACATTGGCCCTTTGATGCCCGGAGTAGAACGTATTCCACCTCCGGTGACTTATCGTGGAATTTTCGAGGGGAACGAGTCAAAATGCTTGGAACATTTAGAATATGTTTTTTCAAAAGAAGGCGATATCGGGGCTTTTTTGGCCGAGACCATTCGTAATACCGATGTACAGATTCCCTCCAAATCGTTTTGGAAACGAGCACGCATGCTTTGCGATAAATACGGGGTGTTGTTAATTTTAGACGAAATTCCAATAGCTCTGGGCCGAACGGGTAAACTGTTCGCTTTTGAACACTACGATATCGAACCTGATATACTGTGTTTGGGCAAAGGCCTCGGTGGGGGGATAATACCGCAAGCGGCTATTATAACGCGCGATGCCCATAACAAATTCGCCGATATATCACTGGGCCATTATACACATGAGAAAAGTCCGTTGGGATCCATCGCGGGCCTGACTACGTTGAAAATCTTAGAAGAGGAGCATATTCTCAAAAAAGTAAAAGAAGATGAGGCTTTTATGTGTAAGGCAATGAACGAACTTCGAAACAAGCATGAAATCATTGGCGACATTCGAGGTTTGGGATTGCTCTGGGGCATCGAACTTGTAAAAAATAAAACCACTAAAGAAAAGGCCATCTTAGAAGCTGAAAAAGTAATGTATGAATGCCTTAAAAATGGATTGAGTTTCAAGGTCTCGGCAGGCAATGTTTTGCAACTGGCACCGGCCTTGACCATTAAAAGAACGGAACTCGAACACGCGATACAAATTTTAGACAAAAGCTTAGAACACACAAAAATCTGATATGAAAAACACGTTAGTTACATTGGTCCTGATTAGTAGCATACTCTCGGTCTCTTTCTCGAATGCCCAAGAAAATAATACAAAAGTAGTCTTGATTACCTTAGATGGCCTACGCTGGCAAGAACTCTTTTCGGGTGCCGACCCGCTGTTGGTAGCCAATAAAACTTATGTGCACGATACGACCGATTTAAAACAGCTGTTTTGGAAGGAAGATCTCAAGGCGAGACGGGAAGCCCTAATGCCCTTCTTTTGGACGGAAGTTTCAAAAATGGGTCAAATACATGGAAATCGAGATTTAGGAAGCATAGTCGACCTGACCAATAAAATGTGGTTCTCCTATCCCGGATACAACGAAATATTAACAGGAGAAGCTGATGATAATCGAATCGATAGTAACGATAAAGTTAACAACCCGAATACCACAATCTTGGAAATCGTCAACAATGACCCGAGATACAAAGACAAAGTGGCCGCCTTCGGCAGTTGGGACGTTTTCCCCTATATCGTAAACGAAGAACGCTCGGGCGTACCGGTCAACGCAGGTTTTCAAATTGCCAAGGGCAACAATTTGACCGATCGCGAAAAATTTCTTAATGAATTGCAACCCAAAGTTCCCAGCCCGTGGGGCACCGTTCGCTTCGATGCATTTACACATCATTACGCTTTGGAGCACATGAAAAAGGCGCATCCTGAACTTATATTTATTTCCTATGGTGAAACAGATGATTTTGCACATGACGGAGAATACGATGCCTATCTCAAAGCTGCACACAACACCGATAGTTTAATAAAACAATTGTGGGATTTTACGCAAAAAGATGAATTCTATAAAGACAGTACGGTATTTATAATAACCACTGACCACGGTAGGGGAACCGACCCGTTAGAAACCTGGATGAGCCATGGCGAAAAAGTAAAAAATGCCGGAGGGGTTTGGATGACCCTTTTCGGGCAGGGCGTAGCACCATTGGGAGAAATCACAAAAAAAGAACAATTATACAGCAATCAGATTGCACCTACAATTTTAGAACTATTGGGTTTAAAGGCTAATAATTCTAAAATGAAGGGGAAGACGATTGCGTTTGGGGCAAACTAAAACATTGATTTTGATAATAATACCTTGATATTAAATTAACCCTACTACAAAATTGAAAAACTAATTTTATGGCAGATTATATGAGCCTGCCCGCCTAGAGAGGGTTAGTCTAGTTTGAGTTTACCTGCCGTTTTAGGCAGGTTAGTTTATGGAAACCGGTGTCTGCCTCGTCACCGGTTTTTTAATTTCCCTACCTTTAAAAAAAGGTCATAAATCAAGTAACCCCATGAAAAAAATTGTAGTCCTAATTCTCGCTTTATTCTTGGCAAATTTATCTTTTGCGCAAACGGAAACAGGTTTTCGGGTACACTCCCATAACGACTATCTTCAAAATATACCTTTTTGGAAAGCATATGCGGCAGGTGCAACATCCGTGGAAGCAGATGTTTTTCTTGTGGGAGATTCTTTGTATGTGGCACATACCGAATCGGAAATTGACAAGGACCTAAGATTCGAAGACCTTTATTTAAATCCTATTCAAAAAAGTTTGGCACTCGGTTTAGGGTTTGACCGTCCCTTTCAATTGTTGATAGATATCAAATCGGAGTCGTATTCCACCTTGGAAGCCATTACGAAAACTTTAGAGAAATACCCCCAGATTATTGCTGATGAGAATATTGCAATAGTGATTTCAGGCAATCGACCTAAGCCGTCCGAGTATATCAACTATCCATCTTATATATTGTTTGATTATCAAAGTCTGGATGCAATAACTGACTCATCCATATTGGATAAAATCGCCCTCATAAGTCTCAGCTTCAAGAATTTTTCTGAATGGAACGGTAAAGGTAGATTGACCGCCGAAGACCTCAAAAAAGTTTCATCAACAATTAATCTAGCCCATGCTTTAGGAAAGCCCTTTCGGTTTTGGGCTACACCTGATTCAAAATCGGCCTGGAAGGCATTCTCCGATTTGGGAGTCGACTTCATTAACACCGATATGCCTTTTGATTGCGCCGATTATCTAAGCAATTTGGATTTTAGGACATATAAGAACACTGTTTTTTCCGAAGTGTACAAACCGACCTTTGAGTCCGACCAAAAACAGGAAGCCGTAAAGAATATTATTTTGATGATAGGCGATGGTAACGGCCTTACACAGATTTCGGCCACCGCATTGGCCAATAATGGGGCGCTTTCATTGACCCAATTGAAAAGTATCGGTTTTTTAAAAACACAATCCGCAGATGATTTTACGACCGATTCGGCGGGAGCTGGCACTGCCCTATTCACAGGACAAAAAGCCCCTAACAGGTCAATAGGTTCTGATATATATGGAAAACCACTTGAAAACATTACCGAACTCTTGTCTAAAAAAGGATTCGTGTCGGGCATTGTGACAACCGATGAAATTATAGGCGCGACACCATCGGCTTTCTACGCCCACCAAAAGGATAGGTCGATGTCAGAAGAAATTACGGCCGATCTTTCAAAAAGTAAACTTTCCCTTTTTATCAGTGAGGGTCAAACCAGTAGCGCGGAAAAAGCTCAAATGGGCAATTTTAAGATGCTTTCATCCGCCGCACAAGTGGGTGAAAGTAACACTGATGCTGTTGGGCTTCTAATGCCATTTGCATCCTCCGAAGATGCCGAAAAAAAAGGTCTTGCGATTGCCACGGATAACGCGCTACAATTTTTGAAAGCAAAGGAAAAACCATTCTTCCTTTTGGTCGAAGGCGCAAAAATCGATTCTTACGGGCATGCAAAAGATATTGGGGGCGTCATCAGAGAAGGTATCGGTTTTGACAAGGCGATTACGAAGGCTCTAAAGTTCGCAGATTTAAACAAAAACACTTTGGTCATCATTACCGCCGACCATGAAACTGGCGGACTTACCATTCCGCAAGGTAATCTACAAAAGAACCTAATCGAAGGCGACTTTACCACCCATGACCATACGGGCACTATGGTTCCCGTTTTTGCCTACGGACCACAATCCGATAAGTTCCAAGGGGTTTATGAAAATAGTTTGCTTTTTGATAAAATGATCAATGCATTGCTTCTGAGATAGGCATCTCGAAAATAGCTCTAACCTTATCCTAACAACACAATTAAATTATGGGTCTTTCTTAAGGGAAGCATAATTTTTAGTTAACATAACTCACCTCTCCCATATACTACTTTTGACCTCTTTAAAGAGAGCTTGCAAGACTAAAACACTTTACTAATACTCAAAAATAGTATACCAATTGTAATATTCTATTTGTTATTTATGTAATTTCAATGCTGATTATCAATCAAATAAACTATCCTATATGAAAAACCTAAAGCTCTTACTGTTCTTATGTGCCCTTGGTCTGACCTCGGTCGCATTGGCGCAAACAACGGTGACCGGTACGGTCACTGATACTGATAATATACCCTTGCCCGGGGCGACAGTTGTGGAAAAGGGCACCACAAACGGAACTACTGCGGACTTCGATGGTAATTTTACCATAGATGTTGTCAACTTAAATGCTGTTCTCGAAGTTTCCTATTTAGGATATAGCATAACTGAATTACCGCTTAGCGGACAAACCAGTGTTACGGTTCAGCTTAACGAAGATGCCACACAACTAGAAGATGTTGTAGTCGTAGGCTATGGTACACAAAAAAAATCGGATGTCACAGGTTCTATCGCTTCCGTAAGCAGTGAAGATTTCAACAAGGGCGTTGTTGCCAACCCAGGGCAACTGCTACAAGGTAAATTAGCCGGGGTGAATGTTACCGCAGTTAGTGGGGAGCCCGGTGCTTCTCAAAACATAGTTATTCGTGGTATTGGAAGTCTCCGGTCTGGTACAACACCATTGTTTGTAATTGACGGTTTTGTAATCGATAATAGCGCAACAGGACTGGCGTCGAATCCTTTGAACTTTATTAATCCGCAAGATATTGCTTCGATAGATGTTTTAAAAGATGCTTCCGCAACCGCTATTTATGGTGCACGTGCTGCTAACGGTGTGGTTGTGATAACTACAAAAAAGGGGAAAGCGGGCAAAACGGAGATGAACCTATCGGCATCGACTGCATTTGCCACAATATCAAATAAAATAGATGTTTTCGGTGCCGACGATTTTAGACAACAGGTTGTTGCCGCTGGTGGTATTTTAGAAGATCAGGGTGCAAATACCGATTGGCAAGACGAGTTGACAAGAACGGGCATATCTCAGAACGTTAACTTCTCTATGAGCGGTGGTGCCAGTGATAAGTTCTCTTATTTCGTATCTACAGGTCTCGATAATCAAGAGGGTACATTTGATAACAGTTCGTTAAAACGTTATTCCGGTAGAGTAAACTTGAACCAAAAGGCACTGGATGGGCGGTTCAACGTTGATTTCAACTTAACAGCATCAAGAGTTTTAAATGAAAGGCCCGATGCTACGGCAATTACTTCAGACATGTTGCAGTTGAACCCTACCATACCCGTATTCACAAATGGAGAACCTACACTCTTAGATGAACGATTGAATCCTGTTCTTCGAAACCGAATTTACTCAGATGAGGCAACCAATAACCGCATTTTAGCCAATATTGCGCCTTCCTTTGAAATTGTGAAAGGTTTGACTTATAAAGTATCCCTAGGTATAGACTATTCTTCGACGGTACGCGATCAACAACAACTACCCTTTGGATTGTTAGAAGGTAGTGAAGATGGGTTTTTGAGTACTAGAACAACTACAAACAGTAATACCTTGATCGAGAATACCTTGACCTATGTGTACAATACCGGAAAACACAATATTGTTCTCTTGGCAGGTCATTCATATCAGGAGACTGATCGCGAGCAAAAAACATTTGAGTTAGAGGGCTTTGCCGATAATGGTATAGAACCTAAATTTCAAGACCAGATAAGTTCAGAAACACTTCCTACGGAACTTACGGCAATTGCCGTTAGAAATGAACTTCAGTCTTACTTCGGAAGGTTAAACTATTCGTACGACAGTAGGTATTCACTAACCGCTACGATGCGGGGAGACGGATCATCTAAGTTTGGCGAGAACAATAAATATGGCTATTTCCCATCCATTGGCCTGGCTTGGAACATTCACAATGAGAGCTTTATGGAGAATAGTAACCTGTTCACGAATCTAAAACTTCGTGCGAGTTGGGGGCAGACCGGTAATCAAGACGGTATAGACAGCAAGGTCAGTTTAGCAAGTTTTATTGATTCCAAGAATAATAATGATACCTATCCATTAAATCCTAACGCTTCGACCTTAGATGATTATCCTTTTGGTACCGTAGCCGTTCGTACCGACAACCCTAACCTGCAATGGGAAGTCGCTACTCAAACTACCGTCGGTCTTGATTTCGGATTATTGAACAACAGATTGACAGGTTCGTTAGATTATTTTAGCAAGATAACCAGTAATGTGGTGCTGTTCGCTTTTAAGATAGACCCTATTCAACCGACCGAAAAATTTTGGACGAACGTCGAAGATATGGAAATTCAAAACAATGGTATCGAATTCGCGCTGGATTATAGTAGTGATATCACCAAAGATTTTTCTTATAATATTGGGGGTAACATCGCTTATACGGATAATAAAATAGTTAACTCTCCTTATTCCATCTTAACTACGGGTGCCGCACAAGGCGGTGGTCAAACGGGTGCCACCATTAATGGCTTTCTTAACAATGAGCCTTCAGGTACTTTCTATATAAAAGAATTTATAGGTATTGGTGCCGATGGATTAAATCAATTTAGGGACGTTGTTGCCGATGGTGAAGATTTAGACAATGACCGAATTGCTGCAGGTACTGCCCAAGCTCCTCTTAATTATGCTTTCTTTTTGAATTTTAAGTACCGGAGCCTCTCCCTAGGCCTGAATTTTAATGGGGTTTCTGGCAATAAAATTTATAACCACACTGCAATGACAATATTCAGTAGGGGTCAACTCAGCCGAAATTTGAATACTACTGATTTCGCGACTCAATTTCCTAATGAAGACCTCAGTAATTCTAACGAAGTGTCTACGCGTTATTTGGAAGATGGTAGCTTCTTAAGATTGAACAACGCGACATTGGCCTACACTATAAATCCTCAAAAAGCAGGATTCGGAGATTTGATAAACAGCATCCGGTTTTCGGTAACTGGTCAAAACTTATTTGTGATAACGGACTATTCCGGTTTTGATCCCGAGGTAAATACGGGTAGTGATATTGACGGTATTCAGACATTCGGAATCGACCGTTTTACCTACCCAACGCCCAGAACATTTCTATTCGGCCTAAACGTATCATTCTAATAAAAAATTGATGTAAAGATGAAAAATAAAATATTAATTACACTACTGGCAATCTCCCCTTTATTCAGTTGGAATTGTACAGATCTAGAGGAAGAAAGACTTGATGAAGCCGAATTCGGTGGGCAAGCTGAAGCTGTAAGCGGGGCAATAGCGCCAGCTTACGGACAAGTGTCTTGGACATGGAGACATACGAACTACTATGGTTTACAGTTAATTGCCGCTGACGAGGCCATTTTACCGTATCGGGGTGGTACGGATTGGTTCGATGGCGGTAAATTCTTGGGGGTACATGCCCATAATATTACCCCGACCAATGATTTGGTCAGTAGTTCTTGGAACGAACTTACGACTAACATATCGAGAACTTTGGCCGCCATCGAAGTATTGACACCCCTATCCGAGGAAGGAAACACCGAAGCGACAGGGGCATTATATGAAATGAGAGCCTTACGCGCGTATTTAAACATGCTGCTTTTAGATAGTTGGGGTATTGTGCTGAAGAAAGAATCGATAAACGAACTTTCCGAGGTGCTTAGAACGCAGGAGGCCATTGACTATATCGAAAGTGAATTCATGGAAGTCGTAGATGTAATCAATACTGACAGGGGATCCGGCAGAATGACACAGAGCGCAGTTTGGGGCTTCTTGGCGAGACTACATTTGAATGCGCCCGTATGGCGAGATCCTTACGGCTCTCCTGATTTTACCGCAGCGGATATGGATAAGGCCATTGCGTTTTCTGACAATGTTATAAACTCTGGGTTGTATAGCCTGTCTCCTGAATATTTTGAATTATTCAATGATGAAAATCGCGACAATCCTGAACTGATCTTCGCCCTTGATCAACGAGGTGTTTTACGTAGGGAGCACAGTCGCTGGGCATATTGGCCCATAGCAGGTTCTATGTTTCCAAGACCAGAGTTTCCAAGTGCAGACGGTACCGATGGCCCTGCCATCACCTCCGATTTCTATCAAACTTGGGTCGATGCATACGGAGCCGTTGACCCTGCCGAGGCAGATTCGCGATTCTATCAGAAAAATACACTTGTTCCCGACGCACAATTACAAGACTTGGAAGATCGCGAGCCATTATTGGAAACTGAAACAGAGAATAGCTTTTATTGTGTGGTGCCCGAAGAATTTGAAATGGACAGAGGTATTTTAAGGGGTATACAATGGGGGCCTAGAAAAGGGGACGATGGCGAATTTTTCACCTGCGATGGCGGCCAAGTACAAATCTTCCCGATACAGCAAAGAAAAGGAAACGGTCCTGAACGAGATATTGGCTATGTAAACCACACGCTCGATGTCAATTTTACCATCGAAGGTTCGTTGCACAATACCGGCTATCGACCTTCTAAGTATCAATTCAGTCGCACCTCCGATAACGGAAACAATTTTAGTAGTGTAGATTTGGTACTCATGCGTTTGGCCGAAGTTTATTTGATGCGGGCCGAAGCAAAACTTAGAAAAGGGGATG
>ENA-ORXU01001232-ORXU01001232.1-marine-metagenome-genome-assembly--contig:-NODE-1232-length-22430-cov-11.185344_pt1 | contig 22430 bp, 22 predicted proteins | sample MGYA00237869_ERZ511484 | MGnify/ENA metagenome assembly ERZ511484
GTATGTCTCGTCTGCGGGAATGATGCAGCAGATGTTCTTTGGGAATTTATTTAAGAAGCGGGTAGAAAAGCGTGATGAGTGAGGATATACCGGCTGCAAAAGTCGCACTGATAGGCCCAGTATTTCCATATCGGGGTGGTATTGCCCACTACACTACATCGCTTGCAAGAACGTTTCAAGAACAAGGACATCAGCTTTTACTGGTTTCATTCAAACGTCAATATCCTCTTTGGCTTTATCCTGGTGATACAGATAAAGATCCGAGCGCGCAGGGCTTTGAGGCTGACAATCCGAATTACTGGATTGATTCGCTCAATCCGATTACATGGTTCCGCACATTCTGGCGCGTTCGAGCATTTGGTCCACAAGTTATTGTATTGCAGTGGTGGACTACATTTTTTGCACCGCTGTGGCTCACAATTATACTACTAAATAGATTCTTCTTAGCTGCGCCGATTGTGTTTATCTGTCACAATGTGCTTCCACATGAGGAAAGGCGTCTGGATCGTTGGATAGCCTGGCTGCTGCTGCGCTCAAGTTCGCATGTTATTGTACAGTCAGATACTGAGTATGAGTTAGTCAAAAAAATCTTATCAGAGACAACGGTTTCGATTGTGCCTCATCCTACATACGATATCCTTGCAACTGATGTGTTTTCATCAAGAACTGCTAATTCGATTGAAGCTCGTCATTCGTTTGGTCTGGAAAGCGAGCAATTTGTTTTATTATTTTTTGGTATTATACGTGCGTACAAAGGCTTACCGGAGCTATTGCATGCATTTGCACGTGTGGCAAACAGGTTTCCTAATACAACATTACTAATTGCAGGCGAATTTTGGGAAGATAAAGAAGAATATACAAGTTTGATTCATGAACTTGATTTGGAACATGTCGTACAAATTGATGATCGATACATCCCAAATGAGGATGTAGCTTTTTATTACGCCGCAGCAGATTTATTGGTTGCCCCTTATCGACGACACACAGGAAGTGGTGTAATTCAGGTGGCAACCGCATTAGATTTACCTGTTATCACGCTGAATTCGCTGACACAATCATCAGGTATTTTTGATACAACCTTATATATGCAACGCATAGACTATCTCGTTGACCGCATCTCTACCCATATTCAGATGTCTCGGAATTGCGGCTCAATAGTTGGATTCACGAATTCACAGGTAAATTGTTTAAAGTCCAGAGAATCGTATCCGGACAAACAGATAATCAAATCTACTTGGACCGAACTTGCAGTTAGGATTTTGGATACCATCTATGAGCCCTAAAAACGCACTTCCAGATGAGGGGCAGGCAAAAAGAGAGCGTGTATTGATTCTTGGCCTAGATGGTGCAACCTTTGATCTAATTATTCCTCTAGCTGAATCTGAACAGCTTCCGAATATTGCTAGATTAATGGCAAATGGTACCCACTCCGAATTACATTCCACCATTCAACCTGTTACCGCACCCGCTTGGGCAACAATTTTAACGGGCGTAAATCAAGGCCAGCATGGGCTGTATGATTTTGTGCGCCGTAAGCCTGGCACTTATTCCCTGCAAGTTACTAATGGTCGCGACAATAAGGGCATGTCAATTTTCGAGTTGGCAAGCCAATATAATAAGCAGGTAATGGCGATTAATATACCCTATACAGCGCCTCCGCGCCCAGTAAATGGTATTGTTGTTGGCGGCCCTTTTATTCCTGATTTAACGGCTGAACAGGTTTATCCCTCATCATTTTATAGCAAGCTTAATAAAATTATTCCCAACTACTTTGTCACAGCTGCATATAACGCTGCTGCCGCTGATCCGCTGGGTGAGTATGCCCGTCAAATTGAAGAATCTATTGATATCCGCACGCAACTTTGTTCCCATCTAATTAAAGAAGAGGAGTGGGAGCTGTTTATGGTTGTCTTTATGGAGCCAGACGAAGTGCATCACGCGTATTGGCATACACTAGATGCGGTTGATGGTACGGCTGATGCCGTATATAAAGATGTGATTCCAGCCACCTATCGCTTGCTTGACAAGGCTATTGGAGACCTACTTGCTGACGCGCATTCGGCACTAGGGCCAGATGAAAATTTGAATGTGGTAGTGGTCTCTGATCATGGTGCGGGGCCATTACACTATATGATCAACCTGAATCAATGGTTAAAAGAAGGAGGATTCCTGCAATTCCTTTCAGCCCCACCGTATGGCATTTATGGCGTCAGGCGAAAGATTCTTACGAGCTTGGCTGCTCTATATAAACAATACCTACCACCTGCATGGCGAGGATATATACGTCGACATCTTGGGCTAGACCGCTTTGAGAAAATTAAAGGCGATCTTGAATCTACCTTACTAATGTCTAAAATCGATTGGAGACAAACGCAAGCCTATGCCTTGGGCGCAGGCGGAAATATTTTTATCAACTTGGCAGGCCGCGAACCTGAAGGAACTGTTACAGAGGGAGAAGAGTTTGAACGCATCTGTCAACAAGTGACAAATCATCTGCACACATTATCTGATCCAGAGACTGGCAATGCTCTTATAAAGAAGGTACATCGCGGAACGATGCTATATAGTGGCTCCTATGTCAATCGGGCACCAGACTTGGTAATCGAGTGGCTTGATTATGGATTCTGGGGGCGTGGACGTTATGATAGCAACGCACCCACATTCGAAAAGATAAATAGTTTAGAGTTCAGCGAGCAGCCCTTAACAGGATCTCATCGACCAGAGGGTATATTCATTGCTGCAGGACCAGCAATCAAAACCGCGTCTGTCCCGACTTCGCCACAGCTCGTTGATATTGCCCCCACCATTTTAACATTGCTTGGTATAGAAACACCGCAAAACATGGACGGGCGGCTTCTGCACGAAATTTTTGTCAATGGGGATGCTTTATTTTCAAATAAAACGCTTTCAGAAACTCAATCTATAGATGAACAGCGACTGACTGATAATGAGACTAGGGCTAAAGATAGCGTGACATTGAGTGATGATGACTCTGAAAAAATAGCAGAACGGTTACGCTCACTAGGGTATTTATAGATTGTGCCTCTTATATATGTAATTATCTTAACTTGGAATCAGTATCATCACACAAAGAGCTGCTTAACCTCGCTGCAAAAAACAACGTATCCAAACTTGCAAATTGTCGTTGTAGACAATAACTCAACGGACGGAACCCCCGAAAAGGTAAATCAAGATTTTCCCACGGCGACACTTTTAACCAATGATGAGAATCTTGGCTTTGCGGCAGGAAATAATATTGGAATACGGTATGCGCTCGAAAATGATGCTGCGTACATTTTTATTCTAAATAACGACACATTAGTTGCCAGCAGTTTGTTTGAAAGGCTACTAGCTGCCATATCACAAAGACCTGATGGCACAGTCCATTCTTCAGTAGGTATGATTGCACCACTAATTTACTATGCAGACGAACCTCAACGAATCTGGTCTAGTGGTGGGAAACGCCATTTTGTAACATATGAAAAGACAGGTGATCTGGCTGGCCAGATTGATAGAGGTCAATATGCAAAGCCAGTATCCCAAGATTATTTTACGGGGTGTGCGATGTTGCTCAGCTGTCGCCTACTAAAATCAGTTGGCCTGTTTGATGAACGCTTCTTCTTTACCTATGAAGATTCAGATCTGTGTGTACGGGCTAGAGATGCTGGTTATCAGCTTTTGTTAGCGCCAGACGCACATATTTGGCATAAAGTTTCAGTAAGCACTGGAGGCAGCGGATCTCCCACCGAGCGATATTGGATGGCACGCAGCAGCATACTCTTCTTTGCTAAACATATTCGCGGCTGGCGCTGGCTGTTTGTTATTCCTTTCAGATTGGGGAGCGCAATTCTTATATCTATTCGATTAGTAAGCCAGAGTAAATTTAGCTCACTAGGCCCGTATTGGCGTGGACTGCATGATGGCATCAGGCAGTTGTGATATTCTTCGTCAAGCGTTATCAAATCCCGTTGATGGGTAAACAGACTATCGGTCACTCTTACCCAATAGAATAAATGAACAATTGTTTATGCATGTGTTGATGATAGTTTACAATAGAGTTGGAAAAGGGACTTATTGGCGAGCTTTGCAGTTAGCCCGTGTTTTGGCCGCACACGAACATGATGTGACAATATTGGCAACGGCACAAAAACAAGGATGGACTTATAAGAATATGCGAGATGTATCAGGCGTAAATATTGTCGAAACGCCGAATGTGCTAGGTGGACCACTAAGCGCAGGCTGGGATCCACTAAACTTAATCGCTCGATTAGGCTGGTCCGTTCGCCAACAGTCGAAGTTTGATATTGTCCATGCATTTGAATGTCGACCAACGGTCATTTTTCCCTCTCTTTTTTGGAAGAGACGACGAAACTCAACATTAATCATAGACTGGTGTGACTGGTTTGGACGAGATGGTGCAGTTGCACAGCGAACCAATCCGCTCATCCGTGCATTGCTGAGACCGATCGAAACATTTTTTGAAGAAAATTTTCGAGGCGAGGCTGTGGGTACGACCGTTATCAATTCGCTATTGCACCAATTTGCGTTGAATCTTGGTCTAGCAGAAGAGACAATCCTCGATCTGCCCAATGGTAGCGACACCGACCGCCTACAACCGATACCTTTGACAGAGGCTCGCAGTGCATTAAATATCGAACAGGATATACCGCTTGTTGGATATATTGGTGCGGCATTTGAACAAGATGGGCAACTAATGGCTCAGGCATTTAATCTAGTTCGTCAACAGGTACCTAGCGCTCGCTTGCTATTAGCTGGATATTTCAACCTAGACATTGATAGATGGCTCGATGATCCAGATGCTGTGATCCGTACGGGCAGTATCAGCAATAAGGACGTAAATCTTTATTTGGCTGCGTCGAACGTCTGCTGGCTACCACTCTGTGACTCTGGCGCAAATCGTGGACGTTTTCCATTGAAGGTACACGATTATATTGCGGCTGGTCGACCAGTCATTGCAACAGATGTTGGTGATTTAGGGGAATTTGTCCGGCAAGGTGGTTTTGGCATTGCTATACCAGATGATCCAGTAGCTATCGCCAGAGAAGTTGTGCAAATTTTATTGAACACAAATCAGCAAGCTCAACTTGGTGAGATTGCTAGAACATTTGCAGAAACCGAAGCCACGTGGGAACAGTCGGGAAATAAATTGCTAGCATTTTATCAAAAAAAAGAGGAAATGAGTAGTGGCAAAAATACGTGAACGTGCACCTCGCTTTCTGCCAGAATGGATACGACAACGAATTGAGATAAATGTTTTTCATCTATTCGATTTTATGGAGCGGTCTGGTGCTACCTATCGGCCTGATGATTTAGTGTTAGATGCGGGGGCAGGTGAAGGGCGATTCTACGACGAATTTGCTCATACGCGCTACATTGCGATTGATCTAGCAATCGGCGACGAGACATGGGATTATACGCGGCTAGATGCGGTTAGCGAACTAACGGAGATTCCCTTTGCGGCGGACACATTTGATGCGGTTCTATGCACTCAAGTTTTAGAGCATGTACCAGAACCATATCTTGTATTGGCAGAGCTGTGCCGCGTTCTAAAGCCTGCTGGTCGTCTCTACTTGTCATGTCCACAAAGCTGGCATCAACATCAAAAACCACACGACTACTTTCGATACACCTCTTTTGGGTTGCGCTATTTACTCGATAAAGCAGGCTACGAAGTAACAGAGCTAACCCCAATGGGTGGATATTTCTGGTTTTTATCCTTTCAGCTTCAAAACATTAACTATTGGATTTTCCCACGTGGTATGCGCTTTCGCGCTTTGACTTTACCATTTCGGATTCTATTTGCGTTTCTATTTCAACTCATTACGCCGCTCATATTCTTTTATTTAGACTCCTTAGATCGAATAAAAGATGAAACGTTTGGATATGTCTGTATTGCAGAAAAACGCTCTGCTCGAACAGAGCAAACAGAAACTACAAAGCAGGGTTCCTTCGAGTGAGGCAGCGTTTCGCGTTGATTCGTCATTCGATTCAAGCAACAGTTTTTTATTTAGCCCCACGTCTTTCCACTGTCATTCTCTTTATCTTAGTCAGTTGGCATTTTGGCCCAAAAGATGCGGGGATCTACACATTAGGCGTTACATTTCTCCTAATTCTAAATGTTGTTACGAGGGGCATAGATGACCTGATTGTGCGAGAATGTGCTCAGCCCTCTCAGGATGCAACTCATTTATTCGTACGTTTTGGTCTGCTTCGACTTCTACTTGTGCTATTTTTTTATGTGCTGCTTTTGATAAGTATAAAAGTGGGTTTTCGATACGGGTCTGAAGCAAGCAATTTCATCATTCTGATGGCATTGGTTGCATTCCCCGAGGCAATTATTGCAACATGTCAATCAATTTTCGTAGGGCTACAGAATTTCAAAAAACCTTCGCAGGTGATTGGTGCAACTAATTTTATTAAACTGGTTCTTGGGGCTGCAGTCATACTTAGCACAGGTACCCTTGCATTATTGGCTTGGTCAGCCGTTGCGAGCTATGTTGCTGGCGCTATTTTTATGCTAACCAGTTTGCGCTCTCATCTAAATGTAGTTTCCCAGAAATGCCCTATACCATATCTCCAAAAATTGAGAAGAAATAAAGCTTTTCTCGATAAGGTTAGATGGATTGGTTCGCGGTGGCCCACTCGCAGTAAGTTTACGCAGGATCTGCGCCAGTCGCTTCCCTTTATGGCCATTACCGGATTGGTTGGGACAGAAGGTCAATTAGATATTATTCTTCTCAGTATTTTTCAGAGCGAACAGGCTGTTGGGTGGTATGGCGCGGCCACCACTATCACATCAAGCTTTGCTATCCTATCACAAGCCTATCGCCAGTCAGTCTATCCTGTTATGTCTCAATATGTTGCAAATGTGCTACGACCTAACATTCAGTCAACTCAGATCCGCTCTGATATCTCATCAAACAGTACAATATTACCTAGTGATTTAGGTAAGCCTGTTAGAGAAAACATATCGTCTGATGTTTATCTTAAAAAGCTAAATCATCTTTACGAAAGCTCTATTCTATATCTAGGGCTCTTGAGCTTTCCAATCGCGGCAGGGACCATATTGATTGCGCCCACGATCGTGCCCGCGCTATTTGGCAATGCATTTGGTCCAACGATTACAATTGTGCAAATTCTTGCTATCGGCATACCCTTTGGTTTTCTCAACGTACCCAATTCTCGTCTAATGTTTGCATATAATGCACAGCGTTATCTGTTACTGTTTGTCGCAATTGCGTTTGTCCTAAATATTGGGTTAAATTTTCTGCTAACACCCTTTCTAAGTAGTAACGGGGCCGCGCTGGCACGGGTTATTTCGATGGTTGTTCTCTGTTTAAGTAGCCACTCGTACGTTCGCTATACAATCTTACACCGCAGCGTTTGGAAACAGATAATTGCTCCGCTAATTGCGAGCGGGATAATGATTACAGTTTTGCTGCCGTTACGAAGCGCAGGTCTATTCGTTGTCTTTGTTGCAGGAGTTCTTGTTTACGGGCTAGTCATTTGGCTAATGCGTGCGGTTCCACGAGAAGATTTAAGGGGTTTGTACGATGCATTTGCGCGAAAATTTACGTGGCATCGTAATTGATGTACTTAACCCAAGTTTGGACCTAGAAATATTTCGTGATAGTAAATTTTGAGATGGCTAAAAGAGTATTAACCAGTGGTGCTAGCAGTTCTAGTCACTGAATTGCTTTGCAATAGCCGTCTTTACGCCTGATTCATGTTTTTTCGCTACAAAATGCACCAGTCTGGCAGGATTTGCACTGCAAAGCGATGGTGCTTCTCAATTTTGTGCAATGATTTGACATAATAACTGTAAAAATTGAGGCAATCGAGCAGATTTGCGATTTATGTCAAGTGAATCGGCTAAAACTTAGTAAACATAGGTACCTCGGCACTTTACCTATCATTAAATGTCTAGCACCACTGGTTATTAGCCACCTACGTGCAAGATAAGGCATTGATGCTGGCGGCGAGAATGAAAAGAACTATCTTGACTTCAAAGCCGCGCGCATTCGTAGCGTGAATAGAATGAGGCAAGAGCCTAGTAATCATGCTGCCAGCGTCTCGATAATTTTACGATGAAGATTTTGTAGATATCTGAACCAAGGCGGATCTTGCCGTTTGAGATTCTTGTTACGAACTGGACTAAGGTTGATGCCGATTTCACCAAGATCATCCTCAACGCGATAAAGATTGTAAGCTTTATCGGCAAAGATGGTAGATCCTTCAGGGATTTCAAAGTGGTAGGAATCAAGACTAGTCGTATCCTCAAAGGAGCCTGGCGTCAGGAAAAACTCGACTGGATGTTCATTTTTTGTGACCATCATGTGAATTTTGAGGCCATAGAAATAGCGCCGCTTGCTCGCTTTATACTCCGGTATACTTCTTCGGTATAGATTTTTGACCGCGGAATCCGGATATTGTCGCAGACTGGAATAGCATAGGTATCAATAAAGTATATGGCTTCTTCATTGAGTTCTTTCCAATGCTCAGCCAGAAATTGAAAAATGCTCAGAAAGGAGTGGGCAACTCGATTTAGTCGGGTACTGAACTGGCCTCGGCTCATGTGGTAACCGATGTATCTGTGCTCTGAGAGAAAGTCCATTGAGTCTACATAGTAGCCTCCATAGTACATTGCAGCCACTATCGCTACTGTCATGATTTCAGCATCGCTTAGTCTGCATTGACTGTCTTCTTTGTGATTTAGAGCTTTGAGAACATCGTCACATAGGCAATATACCAGTATAATTCGGACAACCACTCTTCTAGACGCTTTTCTATCGCATAAATACTTTTGCGTGAAAGTCCGAATGCCTCTGATGCCCATGTGATGACTCCATATGGACGGCTCTCCCTTGGTATTCGTACTAGCGCTCCCAAAAAGAGTCCATCACTTTCCGTCAAGTGCGGCAACTTCGGCGTTAGGCTATTTCTTCGCCCTCCCGGCAGCGATTGATATATCGTTTCGATTGGCGCATCCCAAGATACGGCGGTTGGCTTGACTTCAGCGTATAATCCCATTTGAAAGCTGTCTCCTTGTGTTTTTATTTGGTCTTTGTCACCCTCATTTTACACAACAATACCTTCGCCACATTAGGCATGAGTTCTCTAAAGGCCATGTAGCTCGCTCACAGCTAAGGCCGAATTAAAACTATATACAGATTTTCCACACCTAATTTTAATTGGACCGAGTATACCCCAAATGGGGTATACTCCTTAGGGAAACCAGTCTACAGACTGGAGAACCTACCTACAGGTTGGCGAAGGTATTGGCACAAAAGACAGCTTTCTTTACTCATTCAGTTGTTAACGTGTTTTTGCTACCTAATGAACCATGCCGTTATTTAGGATTCGTATAATTTAGAGAAGACGGCTCACTATTCTGAGTGTGGAAACATGATAGAAGGAAATATGCAAGGCGAACTCAAATCAAAACCACAAGTCATAGTTATCGGATTAGATGGCGCGACACTCAACCTTATCGAGCCGTGGGTTAAGGCTGGATATTTGCCAACGTTAGCACGGTTGATGGAACAAGGGGGATATAGCCGTTTGATGTCTGTCCAACCGGTGGTCTCGGCCGCAGCATGGCCGACCTTTATGACTGGAATGAATCCAGGTAACCATGGCGTCTATGATTTTGTTTACCGTGATCCAGAGTCATATCAACTACGCCCCGTAACCCGCTTTAATATTGACAGTCCATCGCTTTGGCATACTCTGAGTCAGCAAGACAAGCGAGTTTGTGTACTGAACGTACCGATCACTTATCCCCCCGAAAAAGTGAATGGCATTATGGTAAGTGGTTTGGGGACACCAGATTTTGCAACATTTACTCATCCACCAGAAATCGGCGAAGAATTGCTGCAGAATGGTTATCAAATTAATCGTAAAGTTTATAAGCACCGTGGAAATGAAGAGAACTTCTTAGAGGATACCTATCGCATTACCGATAGCGTTACTGCTGCATCTCTTTCTCTTTTGGCAAAAGAGCCGTGGGATTTCTTTATGGTAGTTTACCGCGACACGGATGAGCTCTCTCACGGCTTTTGGCACCACATGGACTCGACTCATCCTGAGCACGATCCATTGCTTGCCGAAAAATATGGTGATGCCATACTGGACTATTATCGATACCTCGATCGGCAATGTGCTGAGCTGATTGAGGCAGCAGGGTCCGATATGACAATCTTCATTGTCTCTGATCATGGTTTTGGCCCCTTCTACAAAGATGTATATTTAAATGAGTGGTTGCGTCAAAGGGGGTACTTAGTAAATAAAGGGCTTTCCACATCACGAACTATCAGTACGAGGTTGGGCATAACGCGCAGCAATATCTCGAAGATTTTACGCGCAACAGGGCTGGGTTATGTAGAGCGGCTAATTAAAAACGTATTAGGCAATCGAATTGAAATTTTGCCGCGTACCGCATGGACTGATTTTAGCAATGGGATTGATTGGCCGAAAACAAAGGCATACAGTTTTGGTTATCAGGGGCAAATCTATTTGAATCAGGCTGGCCGCGAACCCGATGGCATTGTCGAAGCTGGGCGAGAGTCTGAAACGCTGCTTCAAAAACTAATCAACGAGCTACAGCAACTGCGCGATCCTGACGATGGGCAGTTGGTTGTGGATAAGATTACACGAGGGGATAAACTCTATTCGGGGAACCATGCAAAGCAAGGGCCGGATCTGGTGATCACCATGCGAAATTACGCATACATGACCCGTCTAGGACATGAGCTTGATAATAAACCGGGTGAAATCTTCAGTCCCTCGCGTTGGCAGGAAAGCGGTGGGCATCAGCTAGATGGAGTGCTCATTGCTGCTGGTCCTGGTATTAAGCCTGAGAGTAGTGCAATGCCGCAAACATGGCTTGGCGACATTGCCCCAACCATAGTTCACTTGCTGCAGTGCTCAGCTGATAATTGCAAAATGGACGGGCGTATTCTAGAGGAGTGGCTAGTGGATGGTGCAAAGAGGCTAACAAATTCGGAGCAAGATCTCGGTGAAGAAGAATTAGCAGGCTCCTCTTTTAAAGGTGACTCGCTCTCTCAGGAAGAAGAGGATGAACTGATGAAGCGGCTACGTTCACTTGGATACTTATAGTATATGAAGAGTTAGTGGTTCTCTGAGGTATTGTGTGGTTCAGCCGCAAAAAGCAATAATTCTGAGTCGAAAATGGTCGTGATTAGGAATGACAAAAGCAATGCGTTTGAGAACGCAGATCTTAGAGTTCATGCCTTCAACAAAGCCACTGGTAATGCGGTGATGAAAGAAGTTCACAATCTCAGTTTGCCAATTCGCAAGCGTATCACAAAAGGAGTCTAATGGAGCCATGCCAAGTTTTCGAGCCTTCTTGATCCACAGGTTGAGAGTAAGCCGAGCTTCATCGGGTGTTGTGCGAACTTCATACCAATCATAAAGCTCTTGACGTATCTGCCAGAGCCGGAAGAGGTCTGGATGAGACTCAGTTAAAGACTCTAAGCGGTATTATAAAGTTACTAATGCCATTTGCGCCAAAGTTTGACAAACGAGGATAAGAATTGATGTTTGGAGCAATCCTGAGTACGGGAAAACGAACGGTAACTTCAGCCCTACGTGTGATGGGACATGCAGACAATCAGAGTTATGCAAAGTACCATCATGTGCTCAATCGAGCCAAGTGGTCAACGTATGAGTTAAGCCAAACATTGCTTAAACTGATGGTAAGCCAACTCGATAAAGTAGAAGGGCCAATGGTCTTTGGAATCGACGAAACGATCGAAAGACGGTGGGGGGAAAAGATAAAAAGCCGAGGCATTTATCGGGATCCAGTACGTTCCAGTCGGAGTCATTTTGTGAAAGCAAGTGGATTACGCTGGATATGCCTGATGTGGCTGACCCCAATTTCGTGGGCTGAGCGTATCTGGGCGTTACCCTTTCTGACCGTGCTTGCACCATCTGAAAGATACTACGAAGAGAAGAAGCAAAAAGCCAAGAGCATACTAGACTGGGCGCGTCAGATTGTGCTCATTTTTCAGAGGTAGGTAGCGCAACCCTTTAAGTTGTTTGCGTTCTTCTTCAGTTGCCGCAGCCTGTTGTGCATCTCGACGGATAAAATGAATAGCGGTCTGGAGATTCTGAACAACATGAAATCGGTCAGCAACCACCGAAACTTTAGGAAAAACGGTGTTCACTGCGGCCCAATAATGGGACCAAAGATTCGTTGCGGCAAAGGCAAAATTGCTCAGACCAATACCATCTGGCGGACGGGTTAACCACTCTATCAACGTCTCTTTCTTCCTGTCAGGCAAGAGATCGAGCACGATTCGCCGAGTTAGGTCAGTTAACACTAGTGCATAGTTTCCGTGTTCTTTTTTTCGCTGTTCTCATCAATGCCAAGTTGCGTAACTTGGAGCGGCTCCTGACGGCGGGCCTCCAACTTGGCTTCACCTGCTTTAAGCAAAATACGTTCAACTAACTTGTATCCTACTCCGTAGAGCTCCGACATGGTTGTCCTGTTTTCGTTTCGGATTCGCTATTTCTTCGTAAAGTCGGTATGTGTAGGTGCACTCTGGGACTACATCTCGGATTTCTTGTGTAAAGACTTTATGACAGTGGTTGCATTTTAGTCGACGACTATCAAAGAGCAGAACCACCTTTTCACCTCTCAGAAGCGTATCGTGGATTCGCCTCTGTTTTGGATAATCGTGTAGATCGTCACTGATTTGTAGACACTCTGAGCAGACCCCGATATCCCAGCGATGGCAGCAATAGAACTCTCATGTATCCGTTTCCTTATCATATTTCTGATCGACAATATCTAAATCCTCTAAACCGAGGATCTCACTCACTATCTGATATTTTTCGATATCGCTTTTGCTGTATTTTATTGTTTTTGGCATTCATTTATTTTAACGTTTTTGGCTGAACCACACAATACCTCAGAGAACCGAGTTAGTTTATGAAGAGTAGCCGAGTTTTAGATAACTTAAATAGATGGATGCATAATATTCTTTTTGTTGATCTATTTGCTGGCCTAATATTGTTGATATCGGGCCTACTATTTACATGGGGTATTGAGGCAGGTCTAGATATTGGGCTTTATGATGAAAGCAATTACCTGTTCCGCGGAGTCAACATCCACCAGTTGGGTATTCCTGCACCTGAATGGGCACCACTCTATTCCATTTGGTATTTCATCCTGTCCCTATATGAACCTGATCACGTCAACCTATATTTTCTAAACTTTAAGTTAGTAACAATTTTACCTCCCCTATTATGTTATATATTTTTAAGGGCTAATAGAGTCAAAATTTTGGTGAGCTTACTTATTGCATGGCTCTTTCTAATCTCTCGGTCGAATGGGTTTACGTGGCCAAAAGTTTCACATTTCGCTCTGATACTGATGATGCTCACCTTTATCGCCGTGAGTCGCACTCAAACGAGATTCGGCTCAATATGGTTCGCATTAATTGGGTCCTTATCTGTTTCTTATGTCCGTCCAGAATATTTCATCATTTGTATCATCATGTTTGTTTTATTGCTTAGGATTACAGCCTATGGTGAAAAAGATAGATTTCGGCAAAACCGAGCAGGTTTGCTAACGGCCGGATTGGCTATATTTGGGGCGCTTTTACTCTTTGGGATCCCTTGGTCAAAAACAAGATCTATTGGTGCAATCGGTCAGCACTTCTCTGTCAATTGGGTCACGTGGACAGAGAGTAACATGAATCCATGGACCAATTGGCAAACCATTGTCATGGAGAACTTTGGTAAAATTGAAACTGTTCAAGAAATGGTGTTGAGCAATCCTACCCTTTTTGGGCAACATATCATTTACAACGTAAAAAACCTCTTTCCAGCGATCTGGAAGCAACTATTGCCAATCAGCATAGACCAAGAAAACACAATACAAATATTTCTTGTAGCGATCGTGCTCTTTTCACTGCTGACTTACTATTTTATAAGACTTATTTGCAGTGCCCGCCCCAATTATTTGTTACTTGCTTTAATGGGATTATTTCTTGTCCCCATTTTGCTCTCTGTGACCGTTATCTATCCTCGTGACCATTATTTGTCTATTTGTATTGCAATCGTAGTGTTTGGTATTGCCGTGCTCATCGGAGGGCGTTCTGATACTACGCAGGTAAGTAATGTAAAGCCATGGCAAATAGCAATTATTGGGTTGCTGTTGATACTACTTACACCTAATTTAGTTGACCAAATTGGGGCTAATCAACCGACGTTGAGTACGATTCGATTTATTCAGTCTTTGCAGATTGTAGAATCGGTGAACATTCTTGAAGCAGAAGGTGGATACCCCATTTATTTAGGGGACAACTTTCATAGAGTTGCTGAATTCCATAAAGATCGGGAATTTAGCAAATTTGTTGACGAACAGAACATTAACATGATTGTAGCCTCCGAACGGATGAAGAATGATGCCCGTTATCGTGAGGATCAAGAGTGGCATAAGTTTGTCACAAATTTTGCAGCACAGGGGTTCTCGCATTTCATTATTCCAAACACAGGCCGAGATCTATATATAAGCACTGATTTACTGCTTTCGAAAGGCCAATAATCATATACCCCGTATGGGGTATACCCCGGCCCAAAAGGTGTAATCTCCTTAATGTATGCCCAATTTTTTACTAAAATTCGACGTTTATTGAATTAATAACCCGAAAAGCCTATTGTAAACAGAATAATCTGTGGTAGATTTGATTTTGCAGTGTTATGACTGTTATCGTTAATGATCCTCTTAAAATTGTTTTTCGAGAGTATGTACTATTAAATACGATAATAAATAGCATCACTGTGGTAATGTTTAGAGTTGGTTTGCCTTGCACTCTACAACTAATTTTTGTAATAACTATATTTTCGGAGGATACTAATGAGAAAGAATAAAATAGCAGCGCTTGTTGCTGCCTTAGTCATCACCGCACTATTTAGTGCGCCGGTGTTTGCCCAACAGATTCCTGGTGGTGGTTGGTGGTCTGGTACACAGATCCAAAATGTGGATATCACAGACGCTACTATCACGATGACGTTATACAACAAGGATAATGACACCACCTGTGTTGCCAACGAATCGATTGATCCAGGATCAGCAAAAACATTAGCAGGGGATAGCTTCGCCGATTGTGCAGGTTTCCAAGGCTCAGCCGTTGTCAGCTCTAATGGATTGGTAAAAGCGATTGTTAACGTTACCAATCGTAAAACTGCTAGTGCTGGTATTGATGGTGGTCTTGCTGCTGGTCAGTACCAGGGTATGGATAGTGCACAGCTTGCTGACAAGCTTTACTTCCCGCTTGTAAAGGGAAATAGTTTTGGCAAAACCACGACATTCTATATTCAAAATGCCGGTTCGACGAATGTTTCGCCAACCGCAACCTTCACAATGCGTAATGGTGACGTACATACGATTAGCTTACCAGCTATTGAGCCAAACAAGATGCGCGTTACAAGCGTATTAGATGCTACGACTTTTAACCCTGCTGATAACAATGGTCGAGTTGGTGGTTTGATTATTGATGCTGGTGATGCTTCTGCACAGCTTGCTGGTGCTGTTCTAGAGCATCTTACTGCTGAAAATCCAGCCACAATTCTGCAGGCAACTCGTGGTTTCACTGCATCTGATTTTGATACAACGGTTTATGCACCGGTCATCAAAAATAATCGTTTCAACCGCTTTACAGGTATTCAGGTACAAAATGTTAGCGCAGGCGCAATCAATATTACTGTAGAGTATACTGGTAGTGCAGGGGATTGCGCTGGTAATACCTATACAGATACAGCTACAGGCGTAGCAGCCGGTACCTCGCAAACATTTGTCACAAGAGGATCAACTAATACAGATTTACCCACAAATTGTACCGCATCAGCTAAGGTCACTGGTACAGGTAACATTGTAGCAATTGTAAATGAAGCCTTTGCTGATACCGCTGGCATTTCACAACGCGCTACAACTTTCTCAGGTCTACCTGGTGCCGAAGCTACAACAAAAATCAGTGTACCACTATTTAAAGATAATCGCTTTGATAAGCTCACCGGATTACAGATTCAGAATGTTGGAACAGCAGGCGCTGCTATCACGGCTGAATTCAAATGTGGTGGTGGTTCAACCTTCACCGCAACCTCTGCACCACAAACAGTGGCTGCGGGCGCTGCAGTTCTGTTCAATCGCCCTAGCAGCCAAGCAGAAAAATTTGTAGGTGGCACACCATTTTCTTCTGACAATGTCAACTGTGGTGTTACAGTTACAGCAGACCAACCGATTGTTGCGATTGCAAATGAAGCACCAATTAATGGGTTCCAACAGGATAACAATAATTACGAAGGCTTTAACGTTGCCCCATAGTTTTGCTAAGTTTATGCATTTGTATCTTCTCAAACTTCGGGATAAATCACAAATCGTACGGTTACAGCGTACATCTTGACCGTACGATTTGTCTCATCTGATTGGGGCGATGCATAGATTAATAAAAAGTAAACATAAAGCCACCTAGATTAAGGTGGCTTTATGTTTCTAGACAAAGTGCATTCTATTTATTTTTATGCTGTGGTTGTGCTAAAAACACGCATTAAAAAAGTGTGCATTGGCATGAGGAATTCAATGAAACCTAAATATATTATTTTAATATTCATTATTAGCGGATTAATTTCTGCCTGCGGTGGTTCTGGTAATCAAGCCCCAGCTACCACAGAGTCTTCTGAATCAAGTGTTGCCCTAGCCCCAACAGAGACACCTGATTCAGCAATTGATTCTGTAACGGAAAACGAGGCAGATGAAGAGCAGGCGGAAAGTCCGCTTGATGCTCCAGTTAGTCCACTTAATAGTCCAAATAGCCCATTGAGCGCTCCTACACCCACACCAGTACCTACACCAGTTCCGATTGTCCCGTTCGGTTTGAATGGGCCTCTATATGATGGCCTAGAGAAAGTTTCAGGCTTTGGGCCACCTAATCTGCCTATTCTAATTGTTGATATTAGTGGTGGGGAAAATGAAATTTTAGCCATTGCTTCAACTGATCAAGACGGCAATTATTCAACTGAGTTAAATCGTCCTCTAAAGGCGGGATTCCGTATCGGTGTTACAATCGGAAATTTAGATGATAGTGAATTAACCTATGATGATTTTAAGGATCGTGGCTTTTATGGACCTGATGCTATGGTATTCCCACAGCTTGGATTCTTCTACGATACTAAAATGACCCTCGAAGAAAAGTAGCTCAAGACATTATAGATTTTCACAATTAATCGAAATAAAAAATCGGACGCTAGTCGTCCGATTTTTTATTTCGATTAATTGTTGATATAGTTCCAAACGTGATTAATGATAATCATATATTTGTCTCGAAAAGTTCCATACCACATCTTCAAAAGCAGAGATGGGACAAAGTTTCTCTGGACCAACATATCGGAACGTACTCAAAAGGGCTTATCCATGAAGAATGTCTATAGACTTGATCTAATTTGTATCTACTGTCGTCATGAAATCGCCACACGAGACATCGATAAAGAAATCTCATGCGCTAATTGTGGCTATCTATATCCTCATATAGAAGTAAGCAAGACATCCAAGGTTCCACCCATCATAGATATGCGTTTGCCAGAGCAGGTGCCGACCACCGAAGCTGCCATCGTAAAATCATTACTAGAGTCATATGCACATGCTGACTATAGTCGCTTAACCAAAATTTATTTGGAAACAATAAATACTGAAAAAGTTCCTGATCATCTAGTACAACACTATAAGACTTATAAATTAACAGCACTGAATCGAGGTAAACAGTTTGCAAATATGTTTTTGAAGCGCCTAAGCGCTCACTTTGCTATAATCGATACAAATGTGGCGCTAGAGCTAGGATGTGGTTCAGGGGCAGGCATGGTAGCGTTAGCAAATGCCTTTGCACATGTTGTCGGGCTTGATCCTAGTCTACCTAATCTTATCCTTGCTCATAAGCTCTGCGAAGAGTCAGGTATAACAACCGTTCAATTTGTCTGTGCGTATGGTCAAAAAATGCCCTTTGCCGACAATAGCTTTGATTATGTATCAGCGCAGAACGTTTTAGAGCATGTTTTTGATGCCGATGCTGTAATGATAGAAATTGTGCGTATACTTAATCAAAAGGGGTGTTTCGTGGGCGATTCCCGTAACCGATTTGATCTTTTCTTTCCCGAGCCCCATGTGAACTTACGCTGGATAGGTATGCTTCCTCGCTCGTGGGCGGCCCCATACATCCGCTGGCGGCTAGACACAGCATATAACCATACATATCTCTTATCATATTGGAATTTACGCAAGGCATTACATCAAGGATTTGGTACGCAATGGCAAATTGTTTTTCCTAGTACAGTTACATATGGTGGCAAGTATGGAATTGATAAAATTTTGTATGCTTTAGAAAAATTTCCTTTTATAGCCAAACCGCTATTGTGGATCTTTCCATCACATTTGGCTCTAGCTCAAAAAACTGTAACCCAGGAATCCATTTCAAGCAAAGTAAATTAAATATGCACACCGAAATATCAGTCACCTACTATCCTCAAAACAGTACTCTCCCCATTTGAAAAAACCTCTTCTACTCGACCGGATGCCTCTAATTGTCTCACTGAAAGCCTAGTGTCATTCAACCGACTTAGCGCGCCAACAAAAATATACTCGAGGTTCAATTGTTCGAGCATTTTCAATGCGGCAAGATCATTTTCCAAATTCACAACGGAACGTGATGCCTCAATAATTTTAATTCGATATTCATACGGCGCCAGAAACAAAAGCATTGGCCCTGCCGTAATTTTACGCTGAGTAAAGTAAGGAATCCAATAGCCTGCATCAATTCCATGTGGTGTGCCAGGCAACCAAAAAATGGTATTCACCGCAATTGTGCTATCTTCGGGCACATTTTCATTAATCCAGTCCATCGCAGCCAGATCTGGTTTTTGGACGAAATAACGACCGGATTCAATATCATGGATACGCTGCCAAGCACCATAAAAACCAGCCACAAGTAAGAGAAGCACTGCCGCTTTTTGCATTAAATCATACAAGTGCGCTCTCTCTTTAAACAGAGTTGCTGCAATTTCATCCAACTCTCCAATAGCAGCACCGATTAGTAAGGAGACGGGCAGATATAGCATGATCAAAATTGTCCCCATATTTGTCACTTTGAGCAGGGTAATATCTAAAAGATAGGAATTCCCGATCCCAAACATAATAAGCACCCAAAACAGGGTGAATACAACCACGCGAGTCCGACGCGCTACCCCAATCAATGTACCGATACCAGCAGCGATCAAAAGCCAGTATCGAGCAGCAAGCGCGGAGATGCTGGACCATGGAAATACGTAGTAATTTTGGGCAGCCTCTGCTATTTGTGCAGGATCGGTTATGACAGGTTGCACTTTACTTAGCGAGGCGTAGACTATCAACGTTTGCCAAAGAGTAGGAACGATCAGGATTAGCGAAATGGCTCCAACAGCAGCCAAATAAAGCAACAAAGCACCAATTCGCTTCTGTTGATACGCTTTTACGAAGTACCATGGGATACTCACAGTCAATAGTGCAATATAAAGCGCCGCGATCCGAAAATGGAGCAAAAAGATACCTGCTGACAATAGCCCAGCAAAGAGGATTGCCCCGATGGTTTCTCGTTTATGCCATTGATTCAGACGAAAATCAGGATTTATCAACAAATCCAGTTCTTTTAGCACCACGGCCCAACCGATTAACAAGATCGTTTGTGAAGCAATTTGCGTATAGCGTCCCCAATTTACATAGTATGCAGGTTGGTGCGATAGCAACCCAGCAACAATAGCCCCTGTAATTGCACCCACTTTACCAACGCGCGGCTCCAGCAAAAGATAGATCCCAAGCCCACATAGACCATTGAGCATTTGCGCTGTCCATTGAAGCGAGACATGACTAGACTCCCCGCTCAACCATTCTACGCTTGCCGAGATCGAATAGAGACCTAAATGGTACATCGTTAAATTAATGGGATAATACGGCTCTAAGGAGGCTGCTAATTGACCTTGTTGCACGGTCAATTGCGTAATCAGAACATGATGGACGGAATCTGCCCATGCTGGTACAGGATAAAGATGTGCTACCCATAAGCGTGTGAACACAGTCAGGCTGACGACGAAAAAAGCGGCTACGCCTAACCATGATGGCCTCTTGAAAAAGTCAACATGTTTCTGAAAAGAGTGTCGATACGAGAAAAGTATAAGAGCGCCAAATGCTATCAATAGAGAGCCAAGCATCCATCGGTTAATCTGGAGCGATGGTAACCAAAACCGTAGATTGTAGAAGAGCACCGGATAGAAGCTGACACTTAGCCCAATGGCCCATGCAAAACAACATAAACGAGACAAACCTTGCCCAAACTGACTAATCGAAAGGAAGGCATATCCAGGCAAGAGTAACAGTACAATGAGGGTAATAAAGACCTTGGCCTCTGCTAGCGCGCCAATAGTTAAAGCATCAACAAGTGCCATGCTTTGGACAATGCCCCCTACATTTCTGAATTAACTGAACCTTGTTTTTGTGTAGGAGACTATTCATCCGTCATTTGCTTTTTTAAAATTGTAAATTGATTGCAATAGCCCTGGAAGTATTGATGATGTTCTACTTCTAGCCCAACTTCATCCGCTAGAATTTTGAAGCGAAGCCGATTATAAATGACGATATGATCGTCAACCGCAGACTTCGCGAAGAAACCCATTGAAGCGCCCAATCTGTGAATTAGATCGTTGCCGATCGGCGTAGGCGTTGTGATCAAAACAATCCCACCTGGCTTTAGCACCTGCTTAATCTCATCCATAACAAATTTCTGGTTAAACAAGTGTTCAATTACTGCAACCATCAAAACACAATCAAATTTCTTTTGAATATCGAGGTTTTCAGAATCTAAGTCACGTTGAACAAAGAGTTTATTAGGGTATTTTGTCTTGAGACTTTCTACTAATTGGATAGATCTTTCGATACCAGAATAGCTGCTCATTTGTGAGCCATATTCTTCAAATATCTGTGCCTTGCTACAGCCTAGATCCAATACATCTCCCTTTAGATGGGGAGCTATTTTTGAGTATCTTTGTCGTGCTAGATACCTCGATAAAAGCGCCATTAATATCCTTGTTTTACCTGTTTTGCAACATTCTTTTGAATCGTTGTGATCAGAGATTAAGTATAGCGTTTGCATTACTCTGCACACAAATCAACAAGGCCAACTCGCCATGAATTGGTACCAAAACTGGTTTGCTATCTAGCTCAATGCCATGAACAATGTAATGGGTGATTTAGCTCTATCTCTGAATTGAATAGTTCGTTCGATATCAGTATATATACTGACCAAGGGCATAGATAAGAAAAATTTATGGCAAATTCTCTCTAGTCGATACGAAATAAACATTCTCATCCATGCCCTCGCCGAGTATAATTAACCAGTGGTGCTAGCAGTTCTAGTCACTGAATTGCTTTGCAATAGCCATCTTTACGCCTGATTCATGTTTTTTCGCTACAAAATGCACCGGTCTGGCAGGATTTGCACTGCAAAGCGATGATGCTTCTCAATTTTGTGCAATGATTTGACGTAATAACTGTAAAAATTGAGGCAATCGAGCAGATTTGCGATTTATGTCAAGTGAATTGGCTAAAACTTAGTAAACATAGGTACCTCGGCACTTTACCTATCATTAAATGTCTAGCACCACTGGTTAATTATCAATTCAATCTTTTATTCGGCTGCACATACAGGACCAAACCACCATGACCAACCAACCCATAACCATTGTCTCCGGCCTGCCGCGGTCGGGGACGTCGATGATGATGAAATTATTAGAAGCGGGCGGCATTCCCGTACTAATTGACGGTATCCGCACGGCAGATGATGACAACCCCAAGGGCTATTACGAGTTCGAGCGGGTCAAGCAGCTACCTGACGGCGATGATGCTTGGCTGGCTGACGCGCAGGGAAAAGTCGTGAAGCTAATCTCTGCGCTGTTACACCACTTGCCCTCGCACTATACGTACCGCATCGTCTTTATGCGGCGTCGCATGGAGGAGATCCTGCGCTCGCAGCAGAAGATGCTGGTCAACCGCGACGAGTCAACAGATAAGGTGGACGACGCCGAGTTGACTTTCCTCTTCCAAAAACATCTGCTCAAAACCGAAGCTTGGCTGATAGATCAACCTAATATTGAGGTGCTGTACGTGGATTATAATCAGATGCTGCTCGACCCCACAGAATTTGTGCCGCAAATTAACGAGTTTCTTGGCAGCACGCTAGATGAAACTGCCATGCTTCAAGTTGTGGATCCAACGCTTTACCGCAACCGCGCATAGTAACCACGCATAAGCGTAGCTCACCAGAACAGTTTACTCGCCCCACGTTGCGCGCAGCACGCGGATCCAA
>ENA-ORXU01001237-ORXU01001237.1-marine-metagenome-genome-assembly--contig:-NODE-1237-length-22369-cov-3.947784_pt1 | contig 22369 bp, 23 predicted proteins | sample MGYA00237869_ERZ511484 | MGnify/ENA metagenome assembly ERZ511484
GCCAGCGTATCGTCTTCCAACGGGCTGACGTCGTATTTGGCCTTGTCCAGATTGCGCTTCGTGAATTCACCGGTGTCGATGATGACCAATCCGCCAAGTTTAAGCGCCGGCAGGTTTGTCTTCAGCGCAGCCGGATTCATCGCAACCAGCACATCAGGCGTGTCGCCAGCCGTATCGACTTCTCGCGCACCGAAATTGATCTGGAAGGCGGATACACCGAACAGCGTGCCCTGAGGCGCGCGAATCTCCGCTGGGAAATCCGGGAATGTCGCAAGATCATTGCCGGCGAGCGCAGTTGAAAGCGTGAATTGCCCGCCCGTAAGCTGCATTCCATCGCCGCTGTCTCCGGCGAAGCGGACAGTAACTGCGTCTTGCTGAGAAAGGTCGGACCGTTGAGCGGTCTTCTGACTTGCCATAAATACTCTTCCTGCCGTGCCCGGATATTGGCCACGTTACGTTGGAATTGCGACCTAGGTTCCTGTGAGCGCAGAAACAATCAAGTTTTTCTGTTTGTCCTGCAATAGCTGGCTTTCGCCCATCCACCGGTGCAGCTACACGGCGAATATGACCAGACCAGATCACGACCAGTATCGGCCTTGCGTGGGCACCATGATGATCAACGCCTCATCCCAGGTTTTTGTGGGCAAACGGATCGACAATCGTGAAGGCGAATGGTGGCAAATGCCGCAAGGCGGCGTCGATCCCGGTGAAGATCTGGACAAAGCGATGATGCGGGAGCTGGGTGAAGAAACCGGCGTCGGCGCTAAGCATCTGGCCATCATCCACCGTATGGAGGAAGAGCTATACTACGACCTGCCAGCGGAATTGCAGGGCAAGCTATGGGGCGGAAGATACAAGGGGCAGCGGCAAATCTGGTACCTCATGCGCTTCACCGGCACAGACGGCGACATTGATCTGCAGGCGCACAAGCATCCTGAATTTTGCGAATGGAAATGGGTGGCGCCGCACGCTCTGCCAGATTTAATCGTGCCGTTCAAAAAGCCGATCTATCAGGCCGTTGTGGACGCCTTTACGCCGCATCTTTGACAGCAGGACCAGAGCGCCCCGCCGTTTTCGTCAATTCTGCGTGACGTCCTCATCAGGCGAAACCACTTCGGCAGTCAGCACCGGTGGGCCTTGCTCGATAACGGCGGCGAGTTGCATCGTTTCCGTGCAGCCATCGCCGCACATGCTTTGCAGGATTTGAAGGTTCTCCCGCGCCGCGCTGAGTGCGCCCTTTTCGACCAGAGCTTCGCCCTCGCCTGAAATTGCGGCGAGATTTTCCGGTTCACGCTCCCGCGCTTCCCGGTAGTAACGGATTGCCTTGCCTTGCAGGCCATCTGCCCGTGCAGCTTCGGCCAAGGCGAGATACACATCGGTATAGCCCGGATCGACAGCCAGAGCGGCTTCAAACGAGTCAATCGCGGCCTGTGTTTCGCCTGCCGCCAATTGCGCCTGCCCTTCGGCCACCAGTGCTTCTGCGTGAGGGTCTGGCGGGCTGACACTGGCGTGGCCAACGCTGGCAGTCACTGCAACCATGAGTGAAAGAGCAGCAGCAGCAGGTCCGAAACGCATAAGATATTCCTTCGCACTGGAGAGGGTAAAGGCGGATTTGGCGTCCATGAAGTGTCTGGTTAACACGGCTTTCCTAGACGTGCGATGAAAAATCCGTCTGTCCCATCACCAGAGGGCGTCAGCCGCAATCCATCACCATGCAGTGTACCCAGCGGAACTTCGGGCCGGTCCACGGTCCAGCCCGGATTGCTGGCGAGAAACTGCGCAATCTGGTTCTTGCCTTCGTCATCCAGCAGCGAGCAGGTCACATAAGTAAGGTTCCCACCCGGCTTCACCAAAGGTGCCGCCAGATCGAGCAATCGCGCTTGCAGCGCCGTCAGCCGCCCTAGCTCAGCAGGAGTAAGCCGCCAGCGCGCCTCTGGATTGCGCCGCCAAGTGCCCGTGCCCGAACATGGCGCATCGACCAGAACATGATCCGCCTTGCCTTGCCATTCCGCCAGCGCTTCAGCTTCCTGGCCGGGATCAAGCAGAATGGTCTGCGCAATTTGCACCCCTGCCCTTTCAGCACGCGGTTCCAATTGAGACAGACGGCGCTTGTCCGTATCAGCGGCCACCAGCGTGCCTTTGTTCGCCATGGCCGCCGCCAGCGCGATTGTCTTGCCGCCCGCGCCCGCACAAAGGTCAATGACAGTTTCACCGGGGGCCGCACCCACTGCGGCGCAAGCGAGCTGGCTGCCGAGGTCCTGCACTTCAATTTGGCCCGCTTCGTAGGCATCCCACTCAGCGACCTTGGTGCCATTGGGCAGTCGCAGCGCGCCGGGCAAAGCGAGTGGTTCGCCAGCCTCCGGAAAATCGCCAAGCCCCTGGGGAATTTTCAGTCTGTTGATGCGAATATCGAGCGGCGCCCGGGACAGCAGGGACAGGGCCTCTTCTTCTCCGATACCAGAGGCAATCAGGCGATTTTCCAGCCACTCTGGCGCGATACCGCCTGCCGCGACCGATTCTTCCTCGGCGATGGCCGCAGGTCCGTAGCCTTCGCCGGTGAACAGCGCTTTCAAGTCCTCTTGTTCTTCCGCCAACCCCAGCATCGCGGCTCGGCCGCTGGACGGCACCGGCCCACAAGCGCGGATGGCATCATATACCAGTTCGCGAATGGCGCGCTTGTCCTTCGATCCGGCGAAGCGGTGATCCTTGAACCACTGCGCTATCAACCGATCCGCAGGCGGACCTTTGGTGCGGGCCGCGTCGATAATGCCATCGAGTATCTCGATGCTCGCCTGAACGCGTGCAGCAGGAGTCACCGTGTGGGGTAATTCGGAGCTTCGCGCGTGATGCTGACATCATGCACATGGCTTTCCGAAAGGCCCGCGTTGGTGATACGGATGAACGATCCGCGATCCTTCAAATCGGCAATCGTGGCGCTGCCGGTATAGCCCATCGCGGCCTTTACGCCGCCGACAAGCTGATGCACCACATCACGCGCAGGCCCCTTGTACGGCACCTGCCCTTCAATACCTTCAGGCACCAGCTTCATCTGATCCTTGATGTCCTGCTGAAAATACCGGTCCGCACTGCCGCGCGCCATTGCGCTGACGCTGCCCATGCCGCGATATGCCTTGTAGGCGCGCCCCTGATACAGGAATGTCTCACCCGGAGCTTCCTCAGTTCCAGCCAACAGACTGCCGATCATCACGGTGGAAGCGCCCGCCGCCAACGCCTTGGCCGCATCGCCGCTGGTGCGCAGGCCGCCATCGGCGATGATAGGCATATCGCCTGCCGTACTTGCTGCATCCATAATGGCCGTGAGCTGCGGCACGCCGACACCAGCCACAATGCGCGTGGTGCAGATCGAGCCCGGCCCGATACCCACCTTTACTGCATCCGCGCCGGCATCGGCCAGCGCTTTGGTCGCCTCCGCAGTCGCGACATTGCCTGCGACAATCTGGACATTGCTGGAAAGCTTCTTCGCGCGGGTGACAGCTTCTGCCACCGCTTTGTTGTGACCATGCGCGGTGTCGATGATGATGACGTCACACTCGGCATCGACCAGGGCTTCGGTCCGCTCAAAACCCTTATCGCCAACCGTGGTCGCTGCAGCAACGCGCAGGCGGCCTGCGGAGTCCTTGGTGGCGTCAGGATTGAGGACGGCTTTTTCGATGTCTTTGACCGTAATCAGCCCCACGCATTTGTGATCGCTATCGACAACCAGCAGCTTTTCTATGCGGCGCTGGTGGAGGATGCGGCGCGCCTGATCCTGCGTGACCCCCTCGGAAACCGTGGCGAGGTTCTCGCTCGTCATCAATTCCTTCACCGGCTGAGCGGGATTGTCAGCAAAACGCACATCGCGGTTGGTCAGGATGCCGACCAATTTACCGTCTGGCGCAGTAACGGGAATACCGCTGATGTTATGCTGGTTCATCAATGCCTGCGCATCGCCCAGCGTGGCATCGGGCGTGATGGTGATCGGATTAACGACCATCCCGCTTTCAAACCGCTTTACCCGGCGTACCGCAATGCACTGTTCTTCGGTGGTGAGATTGCGGTGGAGCACGCCGATGCCGCCCATCTGCGCCATGACAATCGCCATCTCGCTTTCGGTGACGGTGTCCATGGCCGCAGAAAGCACCGGAATGTTGAGCGCAATCCCGCGCGTCAGCTGCGTTTTGGTGCTGGCCTGTGACGGCAAAATATCACTCTCCGCCGGACGGAGGAGAACGTCGTCAAAGGTAAGGCCGGTTACAATTTCCATGGATGCCACTTCTGTCTGGTGCGTTTCGAGTCGTGACGGTCCATGTAAACGCATGGTGTGACAGGCGCTAGGGGGTGGAAGCTGCTAATACGCGGAATGGCTGGTTGTGGGGTGGGAAGCGGACGGCCGGGCTTGGATTGAGTTTCTACGCGGCCAGACCATACCATTAGGCTAACACCCAGTTCAGCCAATAGGCCATAGTGGGCCAATGACTTCAGTTCGATCAGAGGTGTGAAGATGACGATACGTCTTATTGTAATGGGTGCCGTTCTAACATCGATTATGTTGAGTAATCAATGTCATGCGCAAATGACCCCTGAAGCCGCCGAAGCTTTGCAACATCCGATAGCTGTCGAGCGCGAAGAGGCTATCACCAGCGTTCCGCTCATCCCGCATATGGGTAAGTTGGCAATATATGCCGAGTTGAACGGCGTAGATCGGCAATTCGTCTTCGACACCGGCTCGCCGACACTGATCTCCCGTGAATTTGCAGAATCGCTGGACCTGACGGTTATCGGATCGAACATCGGATACGATGCCAATGGCAGGGAATTCCGGACGGATATCGCAATCGTCGATCTGTTGACCATTGGGGATACGACATTTCGTTCCGTGCCTGTAATGATTGCAGACTTTAGCAATTCGGATCCCAAGGGATGCTTCTTCGATGGCGGTGTCATTGGGTCGGAACTCTTTCCCAGAAGTGTATGGCACATCGATCCAGAGCGGCAGATGCTCGACATAGCTGCGAATGTCAGCGACCTTGACCTTGACCTTGCCAGGCCCCTAAATTCTGTCGTCGCAACTCGTTTACACGACCTTGGCTATCCTCACGCTCCGGTATTCAATTATTCAATTGGAAGTTTCACAGATCGAGGGCTGTTCGACACTGGCAACTCCGACACGGTCATCCTGTTCGACCGAATAGCACAGGATGAGCAGGTGCGTAGCGCCATCATGCCCGGCAGCATTCGGGAAGGTCGTGGATCGCACGGAGTGTCAGCTGCCGGGCGAGGCGAAGATACCGATTTGCTACGCTTCGAGTTGGAACGGATGCGTTTGGGCGAGACTACGCTAGGTCTTACAAGCGGAACGACTCGCAGCGCCCCACCATCTCTTATCGGTCTTGGTATTCTCAATACGCATGCTGTCACCCTCGACTACGCCGAGGGACGCTTGCTCCTGCATCCGCGCAGCGTGTCCGAGCCCGCCTTATCGCATCCGGGTTACGCACTGATGGCGACTGACGATGGGGTTAGGGTGGTTCAGCTTTTCAATGGTTCAGCGGCACAAGAGGGAGGGCTTCGGTTGGGCGATCACATCGTCGCTATTGACGATCACGTGATCCCTCCCGGCGAGGCATCCTGTGAAACGACGCGATGGCTAATAGAATCGCGTCCTACTCTTTCGGCGGGATATCTCACTGTTCTACGTGGTTCCGAGCGCACAAAAATCGCTTTGACGGAATAACCAGGCCTGGCAGCTAACCGCCTTTGGCCACATTTGCTTTCCGGAAGGTTTACGTGTCGCTCAACGACAGCAAGTGGATCGTAAGCGGCCATTCGCCTACTCTGCCGTCCACCCGCCATCGATGCTCCAGTTTGCGCCGGTCACATTGCCCATTTCCTCGCGGCACAGGAATGTTGCCAGAGCGCCCACTTCTTCGACTTGGACGAATTTCTTGGTCGGCTGTTTCGCCAGCAGCACATCATTGATTACCTGATCTTCGGTCAGCCCTCGCGCTTTCATCGTGTCGGGTATCTGGCCTTCGATCAGCGGCGTCCAGACATAGCCGGGGCTGATGCAGTTGGCCGTCACGCCCGTTTGCGCCAGTTCCAGCGCCACCGTCTTGGTGAAGCCATCCACACCGTGCTTGCTGGCGTTATAGGCGCTTTTGAAAGGGCTGGCGGTCTTGGAATGCGCGCTGGCGGTATTGATGACCCGTCCCCAGCCCTTTTCCTTCATCGCGGGCACGGCCAGCCGCGTCGTTTGGAACACGGCTGTGAGATTGAGGGCGATGATCATATTCCACCGGTCGAGCGGAAATTCATCCACCGGGGCGACGTGCTGCATCCCGGCATTGTTCACCAGAATATCGAGCGGACCGGCTTCTGCCATCATCGCTTCGATCTCGCCAACCTCCAGCAGGTTTGCACCCGAATGCACCGCGCCAATCTCGTCACAAATCGCAGCAATTTCATCAGCATCGCCGAAACCGTTGATAGTAACGCTTGCCCCTTCTGCCGCCAATGCACGGGCAATAGCGAGGCCTATGCCCGACGTTGAACCGGTGACTAGCGCGCGCTTGCCTTCGAGGAACATTTGCTTCTCCATCGTATTACTCTCACACAGGGTCCTAATGCTGTGACACAGGTGGTCCAGCGAAATTTGGACAAAATACGGGGCGCGAGGGAAAGATGAGACTTAATCCGTTTGATACAAACAAGATCAACGTCGGAACGACCGGCGGCAGAAGCGGCGGCATGGGCGGCGGCGGGAAGCTGGGCTGCGGCGGAATTGTCGTCGTACTGATCGGGGCGCTCGTATTCGGGGCCGATCCGGCACAAATGATCGGTTCTATGCAAGGCTCCCCATCCGGATCTTCACAGACCGTTTCATCGAGTGAGGATGAACAGGCCATTTGCACCTCCAACGCCTATGCGCAGGAAAGCTGCAACGCGCTCACTTCACTGAACCAAACATGGCAGGCGCGTTTTGACGAGGCTGGATTGGGCGATCAGTTCCGCGATCCACGGCTCGAGTTCGCGACAGCGCAGCAATTCAACACAGGCTGCGGCACAGGATCAGTCGGCATGGGGCCGTTCTACTGCCCGGCTGACGAGACGATGTATATTGATGTGCAGTTTTACGATCAGCTCGCCCAGATGTCTGGCAATGGCGGGGATTTTGCGCGGTTGTATGTGGTGGCCCATGAATATGCTCACCACATCCAGACGGTGACGGGAATATCCGGCCAAATCCGCAGCGCGCAGCAGCAGAACCCTCGTCAAGCCAATCAATTGAGCGTGATGATGGAGCTGCACGCCGATTGCTATGCCGGTGTTTGGGCGGGCCGAAACCGCAATTTGATCGAGCCTGGCGATCTGGAGGAAGGCATGCAGGCTGCGGCCGCGATCGGGGATGATAATCTTACCGGTGGCCGCGTTAGCGCTGAAAACTTCACTCATGGGACCAGCCAGCAGCGCATGGCCGCTTTGCGCTTGGGAATGGAAACAGGTGATGATGATCGATGCGACAGCGAAATACTGCAAATGCGCTGATCGCCAGCTGAGATAAAAAAGCGGGGCGGAGCCATGTGGCCCCGCCCCGCTTTTTGTTGCGGTCAAACCTATACTCTATCAGGCGCGGGAATCCGTAGCGGTTTCGTCGCAATCGTCGTGCGCTGCTGGTGCCGGCTGACCAGTCAATGGATGCACAATAGGCGTTATGCGTACCGACTGCGATGCAGGGCCATTGGCAGTAAAGCCAAAGGTCACTCTGTTGGTGCGTACGTCAACGCGCGAAGGCTTCGGCGGCGTAGGCGGAGTGAAGCGCATGGACACTCGCTCCATTTCAGCCCGCGTCCGCTCCATTTCAGAAATTGCCTCTTCGAGCTCGTTTGTAATCTGCTCCCGCATCTCTGCCGATATCTGCCGGTTCGCGGCAATTGCTTCGATTGCACCGCGCAGTCCATTAGCAGCATGCATTTGAACGGCTGCGTTGCAAACGACCATAGCGCGGCGACCGTCAGACAATTCCACATGGCTGATAGTCTCGTCACCGTCGCAGCGCGCCTCGATGTTGTGACGGCCTTCTTGCCCCTCTTCGATCACAAACACGCCGCCCATTTCTCCAGCGCGGTCACGGTGCGACAGAGCGAGTTCGATCTGGCTTTCGATCTCTTCGTCTAGACCTTCTAGTTCCCGTTCGACTTCAACCATAATGGCCTGAAGCTCTTCGGCCCGAAGTTCGGTGTCGCCCGCGCTCTGGCTGGTGCGGATTACACGGCGGATCGTGCGGCGTTCGCCGTCTTCACCTTCGGTCGTGCGAATGATGATGCGTTGACCATCTTCCAGCTCCTCCACATCGTAGTCGTATTCAGCACCCTCCTCACCATCGCCGCTGCGATCGACGCGGATCACGCGAACATTTACATCGGGATCGACAGCTTCGATTTCGGGCGTGTCGGCATCCTGAGCCTCCTGCTGCGGTAACGGTTCAGCCGGAGGTTGGGCGTAGGTGATGGACGCAGTCAACGGCAGCGCCAGCGCAGTCGTAGTGATGGCAGCGATGCCAATGCGGCGACGGCGAGTGGAAATATCAGTCAAAGAGAGGCTCCTTAAGCGGTGGATTATCGACTTCTCGCCAAGAATCGGACACGCCATGGAGCTGGCCATCGGAGCTGCCAAAGCCAGGTGCTCACCGGCGGCAAAGCCCGCGATAACCTCTGCATAGGCAGCTCTTTCAGACCGCGCACGGCCAGCGACAACGCGTGCATCACACGCTGCCTCCTGATCCCTGCGCATCGCTCGCCAGCCCCACCAGGCGAGAGGATTGAACCAGTGCAAAGCCAACAGCGGTTGGGCCGCTATATTGGCGAGAAGATCGTGGCCGCGATGATGCTCAAGCTCATGCGCAATGGCCATGTCGCGCGCTTGCACGTCAAGCAGCGCCATAAAATGGACCGGCAGAGCGACTACCTTGTCGCGGACGCCAAATGCAACGGGCGCGCTGACGGCGGATGTTTCCACCAATCGCACTTTACCCGCCTCACCCACCGGACGCGCTTCGGCCAGCAGATCGCGGCGCATCCGCCAGTATTCGCGCACACGCCAACCAAGAAACACTGCAGCACCGGCGAGCCACAGCGGAATAAGCAGATCGGTGACTGTCAGCGCAGTGGGTGCAGCTGATGTGGCGGCGGCTGCATCGCCTAGAGACGCGCTCGCATCATAGCTAATGATCATCAGCGGCTCTGTTCCGCTGGCAGCAGCTTCCGGCGCAGCAGGGTCTTCCGGCGCCATCCAGGCAGGAAGAACGATGGGCGGCATGACCAGCCTGAGCAATGGCAATGCCCAAAGCGCATAAGCGAAGCGGGGTCCGAAATACCGGGTAATCGGGCGCCTCACCAACAGCACCAACCCGATCAGCAGTCCGGTATAAATGAAGGTGTCGACCATCCAGCCTGACAGGCCAATTGATTGCAGATCGATCATTTTTTAATCTCCTGCAAAAGGCGCTCAATCTCCGCGATGTCGTCAGGCGTCAGCGCTTCATTTTCGGCAAGATGGGCAAACAGTGGCGCAGCGCGGCCGCCAAAAAGGCGTTCAACCAAACGCTTCGATTCCGTGCCGACATAATCATGGCGGGCAATGCGCGGAGAATAGAGGAAACGCCTGCCATCCGGCTTGGTCGCCAAGGCACCCTTGGTGACAAGGCGCGATAGCAACGTCTTTACCGTCGGAATGGACCAGCCACGCTGCGTGCAAACTGCATCGCAGACCTCTGCAGCGCTCAGCGGGCTTTTGCTCCAGAGAGCCTCCATCACCGCAAGTTCTGCTTCGCTGATCCGCTCGGTACCAGCGCCAGTTGAATTGGAATCCCTATTCGCAGTCATCGTATCCTCCCCAAATGACTACCTATCCACGCCTTACGATTACGTTTGTAATCTGAACAGCTCTTGAACGCAAGCCATGAGCTTTCTAGGCATTGTTCCGAATTGTTCCGTAGTGGCGGAGCGTAAGCCTTGATGATTTTTCAGAAAACAGTGTAACCGTGGGCGCGAATGGGACGAACTGACGATCACAAACCGGCTTCTTCCGGCGCGTTAGACCGCCTTATGGCGGCCTCTCGCGAAGGTGACCGTAAAGCTTACCGGCAGTTTCTGGCCGAAGCTTCGCGGCGCATTCGCTCCATGTTGGCGCGGAAGGTAGGGGCCGATAGTGAATTGGAGGACGTGTTGCAGGAATGCCTGATCGCCTTGCATACTAAACGCCACACGCTCGATCCTGGGCGTCCTGTGGGGCCATGGATGTATGCAATCGCGAATTACAAGCTTATTGATCACTGGCGCAAACGCGGACGCAGTCCTCTGGTGCTGGATGATGATGCAGACATGGATGTGGCGGCAGATAATTTCGCTGAAATGGACGTCGAAGGTTTGCTGGACGAATTGCCCGAGGCGCAGGCAGAGGCAATCCGGCTGACACATATCGAAGGCCTCACCAATCGAGAAGCGAGTGAGCGGATCGGTATAGGGCATTCGGCAATGAAGCTGCGTGTCCATCGCGGCATGTTGCGACTGAAAGAGATTGTTGACGAGAAGGACCAATGACCAATACCGATTCCATCCTTGATGAACTGGCCAGCGAAGGCGCATTGCCTGCCGCAGGGCATTCGCTGCGATTTGTTACGCCATTGCTGGTTGCTTTGGTCGTGTGCACAGGGATAGCTGCCGCTGTGCTGGATGGTGCCTTCGCCGATTGGGAGAGCACGGGGCCCGGCCCCATTTCCGTAAAGTGGGGCTTTTCACTTGCGCTTGTTTTGATGGCTCCCATTGCGTTGTGGACGCTGGGGCGGCCCGGTCGCAAGAGCACTTGGACGGTCGCCATCCTGTCGATTCCCTTTTTGCTGGTGCTTGGACTTTTGGCTTTAGACCTTTCAATGAACGCGGCCTCTTTCCCCGGCGAAACCTGGCAGCAGTGTCTTACTGCTATGGCCATCCTCAGCCCGCTGGCCTTTGGCGGCGCAATCATTGCTATGCGTGCGCTTGCACCTACCAACCTGAAACGCGCTGGCCTTGTTGCTGGCCTTTTTGGCGGCGGTGTTGCGATGACAGCCTATGCGCCATTCTGCCCGGAACGCGGAATGCTTTACATGGCCGTATTCTACTGCCTGCCAATCCTGACAATGGCGGGACTTGGCTGGCTGGCAGGGCCAAAATTGCTGCGCTGGTAATTAACCACATGCATTAAAAAAGGGGTGAGCTGGTCAGACCAACTCACCCCTTTTTCATTTGGCAGCCATAGTGGCGTCAGCGGTTAGGCGAATGTTTCTTCCGCATCATCGCTCTGCACCGCCTCGCTCCAGTTTACCTGGCGCGTGGCGTACATAATCGCGGCCAAGGCAGCGAACAGCAGGAGCGAACCGATAACCAGAGAATATGTCTTCATGCTCAGCAAAACAAACAACAGCGCATAGAGCCCGGCCAACATCGAACCGATAAAGCCAGCCCTTCGCCAAGTGCCAAGCACTGCCGCGCTATAGGCAGTCAACACCCCGATGATTGCGGCTGCCGCGATGACATAAGCAAGCGCAAAGCCGACCACTTCGGCAAACGCCAGCAGCATGACAAAGAACAGGACCAGCCCCGCCCCGGTGAGAAGATATTCCGCACTGGCAACGCGCGCTCCGCCGACCACATCGAACATCAGAAACGCTGCAAAGGTGAAGCCGATAAAGAGAAATCCATACTTCACCGCACGGTCAACCTGACTGTAAAGATCAACCGGATCAACCAAGGCAATGCTGGCGATTGCACCATTAGTGCTGTTGGCGCTGATCCTGTTTTCCATTTCATAGGCCATCATGTCCGCTTCATTCCCAACCGGGCCAGCAACAGTCCCGCCGTCACTGGTGCTCAGCAACCGTTCGCCCAAAGCCAGATTGGTGATGCCGGGATAGGAAGCGGTGAAGCCATCTGCTGTAATCTCTCGCTCATCTGGCAGGAAACCGCCTGTAAAGCTGGGATGCGGCCAATCCGAGGTGACACGCCAGGCCGTCTCCCCGCCCCGCGGGATGAGCGAAAGAGAGCGGCTGCCGCGCAGGCCGTATTCCCAAACGACCTGCAAAGGCTCTTCTCCGGACCAAGATACCGGCGTGGAAAAACCCGACCCCCGCGTTGCGGCAGGCCCATTTCCCGGACTGAGCTGCGCAGGCTCACCATCAATGGTTACTTGCGCCCCATCGGTCAGCCCGCGTGGATCGGAAATGCCGAAACGCAATTCAGCGGCATCAAGAAGCAAGTCCTCCGAAGCGATGCCTAGCCTCTCCAGATCAGCGTTCAGCGCAAACTCTGCCGTACCGCTCATGCTGCCCTGATAGACCACGCTTTCGTAAATGGCGTAGCCTTTGCGGTCTGGATCAATCGTGGTCTGCACATCCTGAGTCAGCGGCGAGACGAACAATTCCCGGCGCACGTCCCGGCGGCGTTCTTGCGAGACACCGTCCACCGTTTCTGTCTCGATCTGCTCGTCATTATACGGGATCACCAGCATCGGGCCGGTGACGACCTGCGCCCCGCCCCAACCCGCTGTAATTTGCGATTGCGCCTGATTGGATTGGTTTTCCCGGTCCCAAACCAGCGCATAGACCATCATCAGCGGCACGATCAGGACTGCGGCGACCAATCCGGTCACACATAGTTTAACACCCGGACTTCGTTGTTTTGACATCAGTTCAACTCCCCTTAAATTGCGATGAACTGTGCATTGAGAGCGATGAACTGAATTTGTTGTGAACAGCTACCGTCAGAATTTGACCAGAAGGGAAAGTCCGTCACAATTGCAGTCATGCTGAAACATTTCACAAGTCTCGCCATGTTTCTGGCCGTTCCCGCCAACGCTCAGGAAGCGGTGGAGCCAGTGCCGGAACCAGTGCCGACCTTCGAGACTACGCAAGTGGTTTTGGAGACGGCCATGGGCGATATCGTCATTGCGCTAGAAACCGAACGCGCGCCGATCACGGCGGGCAATTTCTTGCGCTACGTGGAAGAAGACAGATTTGACGGCATCGTGTTTTATCGCGCGATGCATTTGGATTGGGGAGACCAGCCCAACGGCCTGATTCAAGGTGGGGCGCAATGGGACCCTGATCGAATCCTGCCGCAAATCGCACATGAGCCGACCACAGTGACAGGCCTCAGCCACACGCGCGGGGCGCTTTCTATGGCGATGGGAGAACCCGGAACCGCAAATGCCGATTTTTCGGTTATGCTGGGCAATCAAACCGGGCTGGATGCAAACCCGGAAGCGGAAGACCCTGTGTGGCAGAACGGCTACGCTGTGTTTGGGTATGTCATTGAAGGGATGGACGTTGTCGAGGCAATACACGCCGCCCCGATTGATCCCGATAAAGGCGAAGGCTGGATGCGCGGGGAAATGCTCGAAGACCCTGTGGTGATCACCGAAGCCCGCCTGACCGCTACGGAATGAATATAAAACGATATCGGCGCATGATCAGGTCTTTTTCAACTATCTCAGCAAGCGTTCGATCAAAATCAGCGGTGAGGCCAGAGCCGTGGTGAGCGCCAATATTTCCTCAAGTCTCTGACGTCCGGGCGAGTCGCCGACCATCACGATATCATTGGGATACACGGCTGGATCAGCATAATTCCCGCGGCGAATGCCTTCGAGATTATATACGCCAATATAGCGCTCGTCCCCGACTGTGCGGAACACAAGCACCTCGTCCTTGCTGGCATATTCATCAAGACCGCCGCCCATTGCAACAGCCTCCATCAAGGTAACGGATGACGTGACCGGGAAACGTCCAGGCCGATCAACTTGCCCGCCAACGGTCACAAATTGCTCGTTTCGCTCGGTGATACGCGACGTCACGTCAGGTTGGCGCACGTATGTTTCCCGCAGGCGGTTTTCCAAAGAGAAAGAGAATTCGTCGACGCTTTGGCCTGCGGCAACTAAACTGCCGACGAGCGGGTAATCAACGGTGCCGTTAGCGCTGACTTGCACCTCACGCGAAAGCTCCGGAATGCCGAAGACATCAACCTGAATGACATCGAGTGCGCGGATGAGGCCGGTATCAGCATCGGGCGCAAAATTCTCAAGGCCCGGCATCGGCATATTCGCGGTTTCGGTCACAGACAGGCCGGGCGCACCGCCGATAGGGGTCTGCGATGTAGTGCAAGCAGCAAGCATTGCAGCCAGCCCGATCACACTGATTTTATGGCAAATGGACAAAACTGAAAACCTCGATCTCATGGCGACACACCGCCTTGTGCTCTGATTAGGTGGAGAACTTGCATTGCGCAACAGCATCGGCGCCATGTTGCGTCAAAAATCCTGTGGTTCGTGGTCAAGGTTATCCGCGTCAGCCAATTCCTCTTCCGATGTATCATCACTGCTCAATTTGGCGCGGATAGAGAGCCATATCCAATAGCAGATGATTCCGCCCGTGGCGGCCACGGAATCGGTCACAAAATCATCCCACTCACCATGACGGCCCTCGCCCATCATGCCCTGCGCCAGTTCGATCCCACCGCCGAGCACAAGCAGCGTACCCCAGCTCACGATCAACGGAACGCGCGGGAAGACCGCCGGTGTGAGAAAGCCTAAAACCAGAAACGCAGCGCCATGATACTGCGCACCGCCAAGCCCGCCCATATCCGCCGGGATAAGCGCAAACCACAAGGTCACGGCGATGCAAAGAAGCCAGAAAAAGCGGATCATGTTTTGCAGCCGAGATTTTTCCAAAGGAGGACAGGACATCACATAAACGTCGCCAATGCCACCTGCTTGCTGAACGCGCGCTTTCATTCCTGCTGGCGCGGATATTCCTCAGCCGACAATCGCGTCATCAGAATTGCTGCGCGCTGGGCCTGCCGCGTGAAACTGGTCAAATCGACACTTTCGCCCATCGCATGGCTACCGCTGCCGTTTGGCCCCATTCCCGCCAGCCCATCCGTGTAGGGCGCGACGAAGCTGATGTCGGCGGCTCCTCTGCGTGACGGCGGAAATTCGGCCATCGGCTCCAGACCCATATCGGCATTGATCGCATTGAGCCGCGCGAGCAAAGCGCGATTGGCATCGCTGGGCGACATGGGCGGATAGCGGAAGTTGAACGCGATTTCGGCATCGGTGCCGGGCAAGTGGTCGTCGACTATGGCCTGCATGGCAGCGGCCACACGCTCGGTCTGTTCCTGAGAGATCGTGCGCAGATCGCCCCGCGCCACAGCGCTGCCAGGAATGATATTGGTTTTGCCGACGGTGGTGGCAGACAGATTGTCTTCGCCCAATTCAGCAGGCGTTCCCCCCGCCATGAAGCCGACGTTGTAGGTAAGGTTTTCCTCTGGCAATTCGCGGCGGAAGGCATCGAGAATACGCGTCAGCTCATAAATCGCTCCATAGCCCGATCCCTCGCTGAAAATGCGCGAGGAATGGCCACTTTGCCCGCTGGTGGTCAGTGTCCAATTGTTGGACGAACGACGAGCCACCACGCCCATATCGCGGCCATCCATCAATGCCATGCCTTCAAAGCCAAGAGTCACATCGGCCCACCGACCCGCCTCGATCAATTCGCCGCGCGATTGTTCGATAGGATAGCCTGCGTCTTCTTCATCACCCGTCAGCGCCACAACAATATTCGCGCCGTTCAACGTGCCCGTGGCCTGCATGGCGCGCAGAGCGGAAAGGATGACGATGATGCCGCCTTTATTATCCGTAACGCCGGGGCCGGTGGCGGTGTCGCCATCACGGGTAAAAGTCTGAAACGGAGAGCTTGGCTCGAACACCGTATCGAGATGGCCGATCATAAGGATCTGCGCGGTGCCGGGCGTGCCTTCATGGCGGGCAAACAAATGGCCGGCGCGGTCGACATGGCTTTGGTCGATGAATTCCGTGGTGAAACCGAGCGCTTGAAATTCTGGGGCGAGCAAGTCTGCAACTTCGCGCACGCCCTCATGGTTATGCGTGCCCGAATTGATGTTGGTCATCGCTTCAAGAAGCGCGATGTCTGTTTCGTGATACGCTTCGACAATGCTGGTTATGACCTGCTCTTGCGGCGTGAGCTGAGCTGCTGCTGGGTTGGTGCATAAAAGCGTTACAGACACTAGCGGGGAGAAAAGCTGTTTTTTCATTCTCAATTCGTCCGATACATCGGGCCGTGAGTCAAGGCAGGCTAAACTCGCTCATCATCGCAAAAATTGTAGCGCCATCCAGAGGCATCGAACTGCAATATCTCGCCGTGGAACAATACTTCTAAAGGCGGACCATCAACCGAGAATAGAAGCTCTTCCATACCATCGAGGAAATGGTCACAAATCAACGCATTTTCGGCCACCGCGCATTGCCTGCCGGTTAAGTAGTAGTGACCAAGATTCTCGCCATCGCGAAAGATCAGTAAGCGCCGAGTTTGACGCTGACCATCACTCCAGGCCCAGACGTGTTCATACGCGCGGTAGTCGTGACCATAGCGGGCAAAATCGCCCTAACTGCTCGTCATGGGATTGCTGCATTCGGGCAAGCCGATGCTACTCAAGAACGGGGCTTCCTGAACCGAACCGAACCCGCCGACAACCAAACAGACTGCCGAGCAAGTTGCGGCATGAAACATCAATAAACACGCTTTTTCGGCTCAATATACTCCGCATCATCGGTGAGCGTGTATTCGTGCACCGGGCGGTAATCGATCTTCACCGTTCCGCCGTTTCCGCCCCAGCCTTCGAACCAGGCAGCGGTGTGCTTCATCCACGTCTTGTCGTCACGGTCCGGGAAATCTTCGTGCGCGTGGGCGCCGCGGGATTCCTTGCGGTTTTCCGCGCTCGCCATGGTGACGCAGGCTTGCGCCATCAGATTGTCGAGCTCGAGCGTTTCGATTAAATCGCTGTTCCAGATCAGCGAGCGGTCGTGGACCTTCACGTCCTCCATCCGCTTGTTCGTAGCCGTTAGCTGGCGAACGCCTTCGCTCATCAGCTCGCTATCGCGGAACACGGCAGCGTGGGCCTGCATCGTCTGCTGCATTTCCTTGCGCAGTTCTGCGGTAGTCGAGCTGCCATCAGCGTAACGGAAGTGATCGAGGCGGGTCAGCGCAAGATCAGCCGAATCGGCGGGCAATTCGTCATGCGCGGTGCCAGCCTTGATCAGTTCATTAAGGCGGAAGCCTGTTGCGCGGCCAAACACCACGAGATCGATCAGCGAGTTGGAGCCAAGCCGGTTCGCGCCGTGAACCGAAACGCAGGCCGCTTCACCGACGGCAAACAGGCCGGGGACTACTGTATCAGGATTGCCATCAGGCCCGATTGTCACGACTTCGCCGTGATAGTTACACGGAATGCCGCCCATGTTGTAATGCACGGTTGGCGTAACCGGCAGCGGTTGGCGTGTCAGATCGACGCCAGCGAAAATCTTCCCGCTTTCGGTAATGCCGGGAAGGCGCTCAGCCAGAACGGCAGGGTCGATGTGGTCAAGATGCAGGTGGATGTGATCACCGTTTTCGCCCTGCCCGCGCCCTTCGCGCATTTCCAGCGCCATCGAGCGGGAGACAACATCGCGGCTCGCCAGATCCTTGGCCGACGGAGCGTAGCGTTCCATGAACCGCTCGCCTTCGGAATTGGTCAGGTAACCGCCCTCGCCGCGCGCGCCTTCTGTGATGAGCACGCCAGCACCGTAAATACCGGTGGGGTGGAACTGGACAAATTCCATATCCTGCAACGGCAGACCAGCGCGCAGCACCATGCCGCCGCCGTCGCCTGTGCAGGTGTGGGCAGAAGTCGCGGTGAAGTAACAGCGGCCATAACCGCCGGTCGCCAGCACAACGCCGTGGGCGCGGAAACGGTGGATGGTGCCGTCGTCCAAACACATTGCGATAACGCCAACGCAGCGGCGATCAGCGCCTTCACCCGCCATGATCAGATCAATAGCGAAATATTCGATAAAGAAGTCGGCATCATACTTCAGGCTCTGCTGATACAGCGCGTGGAGCATGGCATGGCCGGTGCGGTCAGCCGCAGCACAGGTGCGCTGCACCGGAGGGCCTTCGCCCTTGTTTTGCATATGTCCGCCGAACGGGCGCTGGTAGATCGTACCATCATCATTGCGGCTAAAAGGAACGCCCGCATGCTCAAGCTCGTAAACAGCTTGCGGCGCTTCACGGGCGAGATATTCAATCGCGTCTTGGTCGCCCAGCCAGTCAGCACCCTTCACGGTGTCGTACATGTGCCAAGACCAGTGATCGGGCGTGTTGTTGCCAAGGCTGGCCGCGATGCCACCTTGTGCGGCGACCGTGTGGGAACGGGTGGGGAAAACCTTGGAGATATTGGCCGTTTTCAATCCAGCTTCGGCAGCGCCCATCGTAGCGCGAAGGCCAGAACCGCCCGCGCCCACAACAACCACATCATAGGTGTGATCGGTAATCGGGTATGCGCGGCCATTAATTTCAAAAGTCTCTGTGCGGGCCATCAGGCAGCTCCTCCGCCAAAAGTAAGGCGGGCGATGCAGAAGAGGCCAAAGCCTGCCCCTGCGAAGGTCAAAAGGTTGAGGACGAGAATTGCGGCAAACTTGCTGCCCGCTTCATGCACGTAATCTTCGATCAGCACCTGCAGGCCGAGCCGCGCGTGCCAAAATGTCGTGATCACCAGCAAAGCGATCATGAAAGCGGGGATTGGCTGTGCAATCCAGCCAGCCACAGTCGAATGCTCCAGATCCGGCAGCATAACCAGAGAGATGATCAAAAACAGCACGGTCACCAGATTGCCGACAGCGGTGAAGCGCTGCATCAGCCAGTGGTGTGGCCCTTCATGAGCCGAGCCGAGACCGCGTACGCGGCCGATGGAAGTTCCGTTACCCATTACAAATCCTAACGCAGCAAAATGAAGGCCCAGACGGCGGCGGTCAGCGCGACTGCGCCAACCATCGAAATCCACGACCAATTGCGGTTGGTATCAAGTTCATAGCCAGCGCCTGTATCCATCACGAAGTGACGAAGGCCGGACATGGCATGATTGAAGAAAGCCCAGGTCAGACCGATCATGATGACATAGCCGAAGGGGCTGCCCATCCACTCGGCAAAGCTGGCATAATATTCAGGCCCACTCGCCAAAGCGCCCAGCCACCACAGCAGCATGAACAGCCCGACAATGGCCATGCCGTCGCCGGTAACGCGGTGCAGGATCGAAACCGCCATATGCGGTCCCCATTTCCAGATCGAAAGGTGCGGTGAAAGCGGGCGCTGAGCCATGATGTATCCCGTTAAGTGCGAATATGGCCTCCACTTAGCGGATGATACGCGTGAGACAAGCGCACCTTCGTCCGTATCCTGTTCTTTTTCCGCCGCCGACGTGGTGCCTTTCGCCGCCAGCCAAGCGCCGCTATGGCATCGCACTATGACCAATATTCTTGTGACAGGCAGCAGCAGAGGCATCGGACAAGCCATTGCGGACCAGCTGACAGAACGCAGCTGCAGTGTAATCGGCCACGCCACCACTGCGGTTGATGCCCGCACAATTGCCGCAGATTTTGCGGAACCGCCGGCCGCGCAAATGCTGTGGGAAGCCGCGCTTGATCGGCTTGACGGCACAATAGACGTGCTGGTGAACAATGCCGGCTATTTCGAGCAAAGCCCGCTGCATGCCAGTGACATCGAATGGCTGGACCGGTGGGAAGATACGATGCGGATCAACCTCACCAGCGCCGCACAGCTCAACCGCTTTGCAGTGCGCCATTGGCAGGAGCGCAATTCTGGTGGACGGATCGTGCATATCGCCAGCCGGGCCGCTTACAGGGGCGACTCGCCCGCGCATTGGCATTACGCGGCAGCCAAGGGCGGCATGGTGGCCATGCACAAGACCATCGCCCGCAGCTATGCCAGCGAGAACATACTCAGCTACGCAATCACCCCCGGCTTTACCGACACATCCATGGCAGGCGATTATCTGGAAAGCCGCGGCGGCGAAGGGCTGCTAGCCGATATACCGCTGGGCCGCGTGGCTCAGCCAGAGGAAATCGCCGGTGTCGCAGTGTTCTGCGCACTCGATGCGCCTGCCAGCATGACGGGCGCGGTGATCGACGCGAATGGTGCCAGCTTTGTTCGTTAGGCTTTCCTACCGGCAGCAGGCGGTGCAAGCGCCGGTTGCTATATCGACGACAAAATCAAAATTTTATTCTGCAAAGTGTCACCCAAGCTAAAAAGGCGTATGGCATTGATTGAGAACAGAAAACCAGCGCATATCTTGGGTGACATGGTGTCACCTTCGTCACCCGCTTTGCGTTGGATTGCGCTGGCCGTGATTGCCGCGCTGACCAATGCTTGCGCTGCTCCGCTTGCCACCACAAGCTCTCCTGCCGCAGGAGACTATCCAATTTCCGCATGGACGGAGGTTTGTGAGGATTGGGACAATTGGGACAAACCCGCGCCGCCTTTCCGCATTCATGGCAACACATGGTATGTCGGAACGTGCGGTATTGCTGCAATCCTTATTACCGACGATGAAGGACACGTTCTGTTTGATAGCGGTACTGAAGCTGGGGCTCTGGTGGTGGAAGCAAACATTGAGGCCGCCGGGTTCGATGTCCGCGATTTATTGCTCATCGGATACAGCCACGAGCATTTCGATCATGTCGGCGGTATGGCCTATCTGCAGGAAAGGTCCAATGCGCTCTTCATCTCACTTGAGCCGGGTGCCGAAGCAATGCGCACCGGCCAATCCGATCCCGCTGATCCCCAGCACGGTATGCATGATCCGTTTGAACCTGTGCGAGTGGATCACATTCAGGACCGTCCGAGAGGTATGGCGGTCGGATCAAACTTTCCGGTTTCCGTCTCAACACCTGGCCACACGCTTGGCGCTACGACTTGGCATTGGATATCTTGCGAGCCGAGCGGTTGCATGACCATCGTCTACGCCGACAGCCTAAGCGCAGTCAGCGCCGACGATTACCGCTTTTCCGATCATCCCGAATATGTGCAGGCTTTCCGCGACGGCATCGCGCGCCTCGCCGGCCTCGATTGCGATATTCTGCTCACTCCGCACCCTTCTGCCAGCGGTATGCGGGACAAACTGCTGGCAGGCGATTTGACCTCCGGCATGGATTGCGCCGCCTATGCCGCCGACCGGCTTGCGCGTCTCGAAACCCGGCTCGTCGAGGAAACACAGGACACCGCGCCATGAACTGGAAACTGTCCGCCATCGCATCCAAGGCGCGTGTTGAGGAGGCCTTGCACCGGCGCGATGAAAATCTTGGTTGGGACGAGCATATCGTGCTGGCCGGGTTTGAAGTTGATCCCGATGAGCCTGATTGCTGGCAACTGGATGCCTACATTGAGGACAAGCCCACCGAAAGTGACCGCAAAGCTGTGCGGTCTCTGTTTGACGGCAAGCCGCCGCGCCTCGTTGCAGAAAAGTTGCCCGAAACAGACTGGGTCAGCGTAAGCCAGCGCGGCGTAGAACCGATCCGCGCGGGCCGCTTCCACGTCCACACGCCCGATCACGCGTCAAGCGAGGCACATGGCGTGCGCAATTTCTGCATCCCCGCAGCGCAAGCCTTTGGCACCGGGCATCACGAAACGACTGCCGGATGCCTTGTGATGCTGGATTCCATGCGCCGCCAAGGCGTCAATCCTCGCCATATTGCCGATATTGGCACAGGCACCGGTCTGCTGGCTTTTGCAGCGTTGGAACTGTGGCCGCATTCGGTCGTCACGGCATCGGACAATGATCCGGTATGTGAGCCTGCCGTTCTGGACAATGCTGACCGCAATAGCGTGCGCATCGGCACCGGAGCCAGTAGCGGTTTAGGCGAAGTCACGATGGTGATTGCCGACGGAATGAACCATCCGGTGCTGCAAACGGCGGCTCCTTTCGATCTGTTGATTGCCAACATTTTGGCTGGCCCGCTGATCGAAATGGCGCAGGATTTTTCCGCTGCCGTCGTCCCTCGCGGCCATATCGTGCTGTCGGGTCTGCTTACCCGGCAAGAAGCAGAAGTGCGCAGCGCCTATCGCCGCGCAGGGTTTCGCTTGCACCGCCGCCTGTCCAGCGGAGATTGGTCAATCCTGTGGCTGAGACATAGATTTTCTGGATGAAGCGCAAAGTGATCCGTGGGTCGCAGGCGGTACTCGCCATGCTTGCACTGATCGTGATCGGCTATCCGGTCGCGGCTTGGGTCGGCAGCTCAATCCCGCAAAACAGCGATTGGACGCCGCCCGCAGACGGGGTGGACATTATGGTGGAAACCAATGGCGCGCACACCTCCATCGTCGTTCCCATCGTAAACGAGCACAAGGACTGGCGAGCGGTATTCCCCAGCGCCGCGCGTCCGGTGCCTTCAGGCATTATGCCAACGCACATTGCCATTGGATATGGTGAGCGAGAAG
>ENA-ORXU01001238-ORXU01001238.1-marine-metagenome-genome-assembly--contig:-NODE-1238-length-22366-cov-3.920319_pt1 | contig 22366 bp, 12 predicted proteins | sample MGYA00237869_ERZ511484 | MGnify/ENA metagenome assembly ERZ511484
TAAGGCCCCGAAATTAGGTGCATCCGGGTCATTTGGATCTGGGCGTTGCGTCAACCGATATTGCCCCTCACCTAAGCATTCGCTTCCACTAGTGGTGATAAAGCTTCTTTCACCATCAATAACATAGTAAATCTGGTTTTCTGCAACAGCGCCAGAGCATGCTCCGTCATCCGTTTCGTCTTTGAATTCGCCGCCAAGAGCCTCCCATTCTGCCCAAGTTTTCCTGTCCTTAAGCCAAAGGTCGACCTGTACTTCACAGTCTTTCGTTGCTCCTGCGGTAGTTCCTGTGACATTAATGGTGCCATCACTGTATTCTATGTATTTAAGGGGAGTTTCTTCGCCGCTAGAAAAAAATTGGTCTAAGAAGTCAATAGAGGTATCATACCACCAAAAGTTATAATCTGGTATGTCCTCCGTACACCTATCCGCCTCAACAACCGTACATTCTAAAACCTTTTTTGCTCCTATCACAAAATTAAAATCCACGCTCCATAACCGCTCCCCTGTATCTACATCGGTAATAAAGGCCCATGTGGATAGACCTAGCGCATCTTGATCGTTGTCCCAAATGGCTCCTCCTTTCCCAATTATTGCTCCTAAGTTGGGCGTATCTTGATCATTTGGGTCAGGGCGTTGCATTAACCTATATGTGCCTTCACCTAAACATTTGGTTCCACTAGTAGTGATAAAGCTTCTTTCTCCATCAATGACATAATAAGTTTGGTCTTCTTTTATAGCGCCCGAACAGGCCCCGTCATCCGTTTCGTCCTTGAACTCTCCACCGATAGCAATCCATTCCTCCCAAGTCTTTTTATCTTTTAACCAAAGGTCTACCTGCACTTCGCAATCTTTGGTTACCCCTTTAGTGGTACCAGTAATATTAACGGTGCCGTCTTCATATTCAGTATAGATTAAGTCGGTTTCTCCCGGGCTAGCAAAGAATTGATCTAAAAATGGAATTGACGTATCGTACCACCAAAAGTTATAATCCGGGATGTCTTCTTCACATCGGTCGGCTTCGGTGGTTAGAATCTGGGCAATTTTTTCGGGTGTAGTTTTCTCATTACTTTTTGTGGCTTCTATTTCAGCATTAATGATAGTTTCGGGTGATGATTGAGAAATTGAAGGTTCTTCAACCTCACATGAATATATCAAAAAGCAAATTCCTAATAAAAAAACAGTAATTTTTTTCATAACGTGTTTTTATGGATTATTTAATTGATTTAAGAAATCCTGAATATCAAATATGTAAAAATCGGTTAAAGAAATGTTAAGATAAAATAACGATTTGTATTATTACTCCCAGATAAAATAAAAAATATTACAAAGTTGTAGTTACTACATGAAAGTATTTCATAAAAATTCTTCTTCAAAAATTTGATTATTTTTTTGGTGGAATTTGAAGATGACTTCACGGAGAAGTTCCTTCAGGAGATTATCTAGGTCTTCGTGGATGGCGGCTACATCAGGTACCCTTCAAGCGAATGAACGACAGAGCATTGCGGATTTAACTTTGAGATAGTAAAAAAATGGAACGGACAGGTTCAAAGCATTGCCAAAAAGATGGGTCGGAGAAGGGACGTTCGCATGGATTTACTTTAGGTAAGGGCATTCAAGAACTATGATAGAACAACAGTTTCCAGCGTGGAGTTTACACAACTGTCAATGGTGAGATTGATGCTTAATGAATTTAGATGATAAATTTCAAAACAGTCTCTAAATCAATTCTTCAAACCTATTTATTAACCCATTTCGATTTAATTTTTTTGACCATGTTGGACGTGATATTCTCAGTCGCCACGATTAAATTCTTCAATTTCCTTATTAGCTTATTCTTGTAAGAGTCGGACTTATTTTTCTTAGGTTCCATAGTGGCTTCGTAGCCATAACCATATCCATAGTTGTATTTCTCCGAAGAACTGTTGGCCCCAACGGCATTTAATATGTAACCCATATTTTTAAGTTCATGTTTATTGTTTAATTCCTTGGAGAATTCCAACAAACGTTTTTCAGTAAAATCAACACGAAGAACGAACAAGGTAATATCAGCGAATTTTGATATCAGTCGGGTATCCGAAACCAAAAGTATAGGAGCAGTATCAACTATGATATGGTCAAATTCATTCTTAGCCTGCTCCATAAAAATTCTAATGTTCCCATTGGTCAAAATCTCTGGTGGATTATGACCCTTTGTTCCGCTTAAGCAAACATATGTCGAAATTTTACCCGTTTGCACCTTCTGGATGCACTGCTTCCAATCCATCTCAGGGTCCGATATAAAATTGGAGATACCGTAACTCTCCTTTTCCAAACCAAAATAGCTATGCAGTTTTGGATTTCGGAAATCACCACCTATAAGTAGTACCTTTTTGTTCATACTAGCGAAGGTGGTAGCCAAATTTACGGCGGTGGAAGTCTTGCCCTCTCCTTTAATAGAGGAAGTTACCAAAATGACCGAACCATTCTGCGTCTTACTGGTATGTATAATATTCGTGCACAGAATCCTAAAAGACTCTGTAATAATTGACCTATCTTGTGTCTGTAGAAGACCCTCGTTTGTATCATAAAAGGGAATTTCTGAAATAATGGGTATATCTGGACTTAACTTTTCTATTTCTGGCCGCCCATGAATTCTAGTATCCAACGCAAACTTGACGAACAAAACCAAGAATGAGCCAAAAAATCCCAAAACCATGGCTATGGGGTATACTAAAATTTTTTTCGGTGAAACTGGTTTCTCTATAGTTTGGGCATAGTCAATTACCTTGATTACGGGTGCCGTTACAGCATTATCAATCGCCGCTTCCTCACGTTTCTCCAAGAGTAGTAAAAAAAGATTTTCCTTGATACTCTGTTGGCGTTCAATGGCTCTGAGCATCTTTTCTTTCTCGGGGATTTTTGAAAACAGTTCGCCAGCTAAGGCTTTTTCGTTTCTTAGTCTTGACAATGATTTGGATAGTTGACGCTGGTTGACATCTAAAGTCTTCAGAATATTCTCCTTACCGGTGCTCAACTGATTTCTCAGTGATCTCATCGTAGGATGGTTTTCGGGCATGCTGGATAACTGTCGTGTACGTTCCCTCGAGAGTTCATTGTAATTCGAGACCAAAGAATTGATGTTACTGTTATTTAAACCGATATCTGGAGGTAATAGGCCAAAATCATCTTCTTTGATCACTGCCGAACTTAATAACTTTAATAGTGACAATTGGGTCTCTAGATTGAAAAGTTCTTCTTCGGTATCCGATTTTCTTTTTAGAATAGTTGTTGCGTCCTCTTCAATATAGGCTACAGTATTATCCTGTTTAAAATCCTGTTTACCTAATTCAATGGAATCCAGTTCACCTGAAAGATATAGAAATCGCTCGTCGATAAAATCCAAAGTTCGTTTTGATATTGCCTGTTTATCCTCGATTCCGTCTTCATTGAACTTTTTTATAATTGTATTAAGAATGGTCTCGGAGCGTTCTACACTCTCGCCTTTGAGCCAAATGGTGAGAATATCACTATTTTTATTTGCCGGCTCCACTTTTAATTCTTCGATAAGCTGGTTTGTCGATAGTTCATTAGGAATTAACTCGAATTCATAACTATCGCGCTCAAAATTTTCGGCGGCAATATTACCATTGGAAAGTTCGATACTAAAGGGTAAGCCGGGTGCGGAATTGTTTTGGCCATTAAATGGGACTAGGTAATTGTTTCCATCTTCATCCGTAATTTCAAACCCGGCTTTTTGTAATTCAACATCGTACCATTTACTTTTATTGAGATTTGTGGATGCGGTAAATTTCGTGACGATAAAGGGTGCGTCCCATATTTGGGTGTTTTTAAAAAAACCAACAGAGTAATAGGTAATATCCAAATTTAGCTTTGTGACTACCTGTTGCAAAAGACGGTAGGACTTAATTACCTCAATCTCGTTTTCCAAATTAATATCCGATAATCCCCCAAAGACTTTGTTTTCGAGATTTGAAGTGATATCCGTCTGTTTTCCTTCCTCAATAATCTTTATCTTGGCCACACTCATGTATAAGGTAGGAGCATATTGGACGTAGATGTAAGCAACTAAAAGACTGATTAGGATAGCCGCTAGAAACCACCGCCAGTAACGGCCATATTTTGAAAGAATTGCCAGCACTGAAAAGGAATCTTCCCCTTCAAACTCTTCTTCAAGTATGAATCTATCGCTCATTGTTATATTGTTGCGCAAATATTTTAAGTCGCAAGATAAGGATTCATAGCCAACATATTAAGAGATTTTATATGCCGTTAACCCTTTGGTTATTGCAATTTATCGAATGATTTAACCTGTACAGAGTTTTAGTTATTTTCATCCGAAAAAGCTTTTGCCCTATAATTCTTTTCGAAATATACGTAAGATTTGTTTTAAAAGTCGTCATGATAAATTTCTCTTCATAACGTTTTATTATTCTATGAACATTGATTTTCACAAAGACTTCTTTAGAAAAGCTGTTTGGCATGGAATCTATCTATCAAAATTTCAAAGGATTAAAATATAGATTACTAAATATTAAATCATTTTATGACCGCTTATGATTAATTAACTAAAAATATGTATCATTGTGTCTTCCCGCTTATTGCTGGGCTAAAGTGATACAAATGAAAGAATTCATAAAGAAACAATTATCACCATATTATAAAATCAAAAAGAAGAACCAGGAGCAGAATTTCCGTAAACGGCTTTCCATTTTGCAGGGCGACCCAATTAAGGTAGTAATAGGTAGCGGCGGTATATATGAGAAAGACTGGATTCCTAGTGAAGCTCATTTTCTAAATCTTCTGGATGAATCGACTTGGATTAAATATTTTCAAGAAAATGAAATACAATATCTCCTGGCGGAACATGTATGGGAACATTTAACCTTGGATCAAGGAAAAATTGCGTCCGATATATGTTATAAGTACCTTCGAAACGGGGGACGACTGAGAGTTGCCGTACCGGACGGTTTTCACAAAGATCAGAAATACATAGACTATGTCAAACCCGGTGGTAGTGGTGCCGGCGCGGATGACCACAAGGTGTTATATAATTATGAGACACTTAGTTCTGTTTTCACAGAAAGTGGGTTCGAAGTGGAGTTACTAGAATATTTTGATTCGAAAAAGCAATTTCATGGCAATAAATGGGGAATAGACCAAGGATACGTTCGTCGTTCCTTAGAACATGATAAAAGAAATGCTTCTGGTGAACCAAACTATACCAGTTTAATTATTGATGCTATTAAAATTTAAATCTTACTTTACTTTCTAGGAAAATTTTTATTGATATTATTGCCAATCTATAAGAAATCGTAAATTACACCACCTTATGTAATTGCATGCCATGGGGCAGACCTTATTTTTTTGGCAACCGCCAAACTCATAGCCTTTTATTTGTTCAAGTAAAGATATCGACAAATAGCCTATAATCTTCAATTTTTTTCATCTTGTTCAAATTGTTCTGAAACTGTAGAATGGGTTTTTCAATAAAAGCCGCACGGGTCACAAACATGGTATTTGTAGTACCTTTATTGATTATCAAAACACGAGTGTCGTATCTACGATGGGATATTTGAACTCGGGTCCGGTTTCGCAAGTTAAATTGAGAGAGCCTTATTTGACAAAAATCTCGGTTCATCAGTATGCATATGGGTCTCTCGGTATCGATTTACGAGAAAATCTCTAGACTGAAATATATAATTCAGTATTTCAATTTGCCGCCGTCGCGGATACAACCTTAGTAAAAAAAATCAGGTTTCAGGCAGTTTTTTTAAAACCATTAGAAACTCAGTTTCCTTTTCTTTGATTTTACCAAAACTCAATATCCAAAATATGCCTCCAATTATTTTCATGAATATGTGCGCAATCACATTTTTTTTAATTTTTTCGAACATCCCGGTAACAGTCGAATAATTGAAATGTATAACTTCCAAATTGTGTTTTAGCGCGAACTTTTTCATATTTCTTGGACTTATGTCCAATTTTAAGTATGTTTTGAATGGGCCTACATCATCTTTCCCTGCTGATTCATTTTTGAGGATATATTTGTAAAACCATATGTGTACTATTGTAGGTGTGAGTTTGGCAACTATCCCCTTAATCGACCATAAATTGGGCAAAGCAATTATAAGAAGACCATTTGACTGTAAAGTATTTATAAAGTTGGCCATGGCTTTCCGAGGATTTTTAACATGTTCTAAAACATACCAGGATATTACTATATCAAATAATTCTTTGTTTAGAGGATAATTTTGGATGTCCGCACAAATTTTTTCGGATAATCTTTTATTTCTATCCAGTTGTTTTTGGGAGATGTCTATTCCGGTAATTAGCCAATTTGACTTTACCTTTATATGTGAAACTGAGCCACAACCAGCCTCTAATATTTTAAGATTTTCCGTTTCTCTAAAATGATTTGTTATAATGGCATTTAAAGTGTCGATATATTGCTTTTCCATGGGTTGCAATTTTATTAGTATATATTCTATACGGTGCCGGGCGGGTAGTCGGGTCTAAATTCATCATGGGTTTGGCGATATGAGTTTTTTTATTTAGCTGGCTTTCTTAAAAAAATAGGTTAAACTGACCATTTTTACAAAAAGTGCGCTAAAATATAGAACAAAATTTTCAAGCTTATCGAGTTAATACTACCAACGCATTTTTCCTCCGATATTTATTTGAATATTGCTCCAACTGTTAGAACATTTTCAAACTCCTGTTTGTTGGTGGTACTTTTTTCATATTTTAGTCTTTTTGGAAGTACTTTGTCTATTTTTTTGCATCGAATTATCTCAAATGGGGGCATGATAAGTTATACTGTTTTGTAGGTGGCTGATACTATTACCGTAAGGAAAGCCTGCGAGAGTAGACGAAAAGAGTTTAAAGACGGTATGAATCAAATTCCCGTTATTAAGCAATGAGCAAAATATAATTGAAAATTTAATTATCTTCCCCGTTTTACCAACTAAACTTTCAATTTCATGAGGCTAAATAAAGGTTGATAAGCGTATTAAATACAAGAAAATTTAGAGGACAGGCCTAATGATGTACGTAAGCGGTTAGCTGATTTTTGTATTTAAAAATTTTTAAAGCTGATTTTTCCTTGATGGTTTTAATTGAAATAAATCTGACCTTTTTTTATGTGTGGAATTAATGGCATAATCTCTCTTCATGGAACTTTTGAAGGCATTGTAGAGGAATCTTTGAAATCTCAGGTAGATACAATGAATGAATGTTTGGTTCACAGAGGGCCGGATTCAAAAGGGAAACATGTTCAAAACCCTATTGCCTTTGGATTTAGAAGACTGAGCATTATAGATTTAAATCATTCCGCCAATCAGCCGATGTTCAGTGAGAATGGCAATTTGGTATTAGTTTTTAATGGTGAGATTTTTAATTATTTAGAAATAAAAAAAGAACTCATAGCTAAAGGTCATCACTTTGAAACTAGTTCAGACACCGAGGTTATTCTTAAAAGTTATGTGGAGTATGGCGATAATTGTGTCGAACATTTTAATGGAATGTGGGCATTTGCTATTTATGACTTTCACAAAAAACGTCTATTTTGCTCTAGAGATAGACTGGGGGTTAAGCCATTTTACTACACACAGCAAGGAACGAAATTATTTTTTTCAAGTGAGCTTAAGGCGTTATCTAAGATAACCGGAAATAAACTCGCTAATCGAAAAAGAGTTTATGAGTATCTAGCCTATGGTTATCGTTTAAATAACGGGGAAACTTTTTTTGACAATTTTTCAGAATTGTTGCCTGGAACCAATTTGTTAGTTGAGGATAACCAACTTATTTTAAAAAAATACTGGACCCTTAAAAGTAATCAATATACGCATGATAATAAGAATGACTATAAGACAGAGTTTTTAGAATTGTTCAAAAGTGCCGTAAAGTTGAGGTATAGAAGTGATGTGCCTGTTGCGCTTCTGTTAAGTGGGGGCTTAGATTCTACAGCAATAGCAAGAGTAACCGACGATTTAATTGAAAAAGGAGAATTAGATGCTAATGAGATACACGCATTTATTGCTTCATTCCCCGGATATGTTGAGGATGAAACTGAAATTGCAAGAGAATTTACAAAGACATGTAAGCATATTAAACTTCATGAAATCAGTATTGATCCCAAGAAAATTTTTAGTGATTTTGAGAAATTAATTTATGAATTGGATAGTCCATTAGGGAGTTTCAATTGTGTAGCTCACAACAATATTATGAAGGAATGCCACAAAAGAGGTATCAAAGTGGTCTTAAATGGACAGGCAAGCGACGAAGCATTTGCAGGGTATGATCGCTATTTTTGTGGTGTGTTTTTGGTAGATCAATTACTATTGAGAAAGGGAAGTTTTATAAAAGAATTTAGAGCATTAAACAGAAAAAATGGTTATTCCAAGAAATACCTATTTATGCAAATGTTCAAGGCATTAATCAGTCCTTCAACTTCGGCTTATATTAGGGCTAGGTTCCTAGAAAAAACGATTCCTGTCCTAGATAAACAATTTGTTAAACAAAACAGGCAAAAAATAAAATCGGACTATAAGTTTTCAATGAAAGGAGATAATCTCAGTACTTTTCATCTAGATCGAATTAATAACCAAGGACTGAATACAATATTGCACTATGAAGATATTTCATCTATGAATCAGTCAATAGAAATAAGATCTCCTTTTGTTGATTATCGATTGATGGAATTTGCTTTTTCCATACCTACCGAATTGAAATTTAAGGAAGGGGTAACGAAAATTATTATAAAAGATACAGTTGGCAAATTATTGCCAGAAATTATTACCAAAAATCGAAATAAAATTGGTTTTACAACACCATTTGATAATTATCTCGTTTCAGATACGGATTTTAAAAAATTTGTAGATGACATGTTATCCAGTAATAGTTTTAAAACTAAAAACATATGGGATTCCGGTAAATTAGCGGAAATCTTTAAGGAGCCCAAAAAATCTCCAAATTTTCCTTTCTGGCGCGTCATTAATTTGGAAGTTTGGTCAAAAGTATATAATATTTCAAATCTGTAATTCTTTTTCAAAGATTTGTACGGCATTGTAATGTGGTGGATTTAAAGGTTCTGTATTTTAGTGAAATTAACTTTCACGAAAAGCTAGGCGAGTGGTGTAAAAGCTTGAATAGGGTACATGTGCTCGAAGTCTATTATAATTCAGGTGCTACGTGCGAATGATACACTAAGAACAAAGTCTAACCGAAATTCATCCAGAAGGATAAACTCTCTCATAATAGTTATATGCAAAGCCTCTACTGCACCAACCGCTCCGTAGTTCTCAATCGCCTCGCCTTCAAGAGTATTAGGCAGGGTTTAAATAGATACGTTAGTCTTGAATATGGCTTTATTACAACGAGAGATTTCACAAAGAGCACTATAGTTCGAAAATGAGAACCTATTGTTTCCTAAAAAAAAGAAATCAAAGTTATGAAAATCTTGTTTCTGCTCCATTGCCCACCACCGATTCATGGTGCTGCGATGGTAGGTCATTATATAATGAAGAGCAGTATAGTGAACGATTATTTCGATTGTAGTTACATCAACTTGGGAACTTCTGCAAAAGTTGATGAAATAGGGCAAAAAGGGCATCATAAATTTAAGCGCTATATAAAGATTTTAAGCAAAACTTTTAAGATTCTTAGGCGCGAAGACCCAGGTTTAGTTTACATTACCTTAACCGCTTCTGGTATTGGGTTCTATAAAGACGCTTTGATTGTCATGCTGGTCAAGGCTTTTGGTAAAAAGGTAGTATTTCATTTTCATAACAAAGGAATTCAAAAAAGACAGCACAACTGGTTGGCCAATGCTCTATACAAGATAGTCTTCAAAAATGCTGAAGTAATCCTACTCTCAAAATATCTTTACTACGATATTGAAAAGTATGTGCCTATGAAACGGGTGTATTACTGTGCGAATGGGATACCCGAAAATAAAGATGGAATTGTGCGCCAAAAAAAAAATCAAGGAGTAGTTGAAATGTTGTTTTTGTCGAATTTTATTGAATCCAAAGGCATATATACTTTGTTAAAGGCATGCCAACTTTTGAAAGCTAAAAAATTACCTTTCTACTGTACTTTTATTGGAAGTGAGGGCGACATAACTGTTAAAGATTTTCAAGAAAAGGTTAAAGAATTGGGAGTTGGTGATTGTGTGCACTATGCAGGTAGAAAATATGGTTTAGAAAAGGAGCGTTTCTATTCAGTATCCGATATTTTCGTCTTTCCGACTTATTACCATAATGAATGCTTTCCGCTGGTTTTACTGGAAGCCATGCAATTTTCGCTGCCAGTTGTATCTACTTTTGAAGGGGGTATTCAAGATATAGTTGAAGATGGCCAAACAGGTTACTTGGTGAAGCAACGAGATACATTGGCGCTCGCTGAAAAATTAGAGTTACTTATTTTAGATCAGAAATTACGATTAAAGATGGGGTCGGCAGGGCGAAAGGTGTATGAGGAAAATTATACTCTTGCTATCTTCGAACAGCATTTTTTGGAGACATTAAAAAAATTAGTAGTTGAGAAGGAAAAGAAAATTCCAAAAGTTTTGTTTATGCTTCATTATCCTCCTCCGGTTCATGGTGCGGCAATGGTAGGTCAGTACATTATGCAGAGTACTTTAGTGAAAAGTAGCTTTGATTGTCGTTTTATAAATTCTGGCACCTCTAATAGCGTTGATGAAATTGGCCAAAAAGGGTGGAAGAAATTAATGAGATATTTTGAAATTTTAGGACAAACGTTTAAGAGCCTTAATCGGTTCGATCCAAATTTAGTATACCTTACCTTAACCGCCTCTGGTATTGGGCTCTATAAAGATGCTTTGATGGTAATTTTGGCAAAGGCATATGGGAAAAAAGTAGTATTTCATTTTCATAATAAGGGAATATCAAAAGGGCAAGATAATTGGTTCAATAACCTTTTATATAGAATACTATTAAAAAATTCTGAAGTAATTCTACTCTCCAAAAATCTTTACTATGACATTGAAAAGTATGTGGATTCTGAACGGGTACGCTATTGTGCTAACGGAATACCTGAACGGGAAATGTCAAAATCGACACCCAAGGCCTTAAACAAAAAGGTTCAACTTTTGTTTTTGTCTAACTTAATTGAGTCCAAAGGTGTTTACATTTTGTTAGAAGCATGTAAAATATTGAAAGTTAAACAGTTGCCGTTCCAATGCACCTTTGTAGGAAGTGAAGGTGATATAACAAGCAAAGATTTTGAGATAAAGATAGAAGAATTAAACGTCGTTGACCAAGTACAATATATGGGCAGAAGGTATGGTTTGGAAAAGGAAAGGTTTTACTCTGAATCCGATATTTTTGTATTTCCTACTTATAACGATTGCTTCCCTCTAGTGTTATTGGAAGCTATGCAGTTCTCTTTGCCAGTTGTATCAACGTTTGAAGGCGGTATTTCCGATATCGTTGAAAATGGCGAAACAGGATTTTTGGTACAACCAAAGGATGCTGAATCACTGGCAGATAAACTGGAACTACTTATTTTGAATCGTCAGTTACGTTTGAGGATGGGCGAAACTGGCAGGAAACGATATAGTGAGAAATTCACTATTGAGGTATTTGAGCAAAGTTTTTCTAAAATAGTCAATGAGTTAGCATAAATCGAGCATAGTGTTACCTCTCCTCTGGCAGGTAAAATAAGTATTTTCTCATGGATTTGGTTTTATTGTTACGAGAGACCCCATGATTCTCTTGCTGTCGATTTAATTTAGATTAACAGGCCATTCGAAAAAGGGGGACTTGCAGATAGGCTTATTTGGGTTTGGTGCTTTAAATCCAGATGCTTATGACGTTAAAAAGAGTTGATGAGAAATTGCCGAGATATATCAAAACAGTCTCTGAGAACTAGAAGGCGCATTTTTGCGTAAGTAGAAAGAATGAAAAATAAGATTGAACTCGTTAAAAGCGGTAGATTTCTAGAATTATTTAAATTGTTCAGGGTTTTACTTGATCAGTTTTTCATAAGTGTCTCAACCTTGCTAACAACAATAATATTGGCTAGGGTTTATGATAAAGATTTATATGCAGACTACATACTTCTTGTCTCGGTCGCACTTTTTACATTTGGACTTCAAAATTCTATTATTTCAAAACCATATGCTATAAATCAGACCGATTTTAAGCACGAACGGCGGTTTAATTATTATTACTTCAATCTTTATGCTAAGCTAGCATTTTCCATTTTAATACTACTTTCTTTTCCAATTATCTATTTCTTGGTGTTCGGTGATTTGAAGGCCAGTAGATTATTTCCGTATTTGATATACATCATAGCTTACAACTTTTATTTTTTCATTAAAGAAATGCTTTTAAGTGAAAGGAAGACTACTCAAAACCTTTGGAATGGGTTGTTCTGTTCTCTGAGCCTGATAACTCTTTTAATTTATATATACTATTCAAAAGAGGACAATATTAACTTTTTCCTTATTATAACTTCTTCAATATATTTGATAGTGACCGCCATCTATTTTTTTAAAAATTTGAAGCTCACTAAATTTTTCAAGGGGGAGTTAATTAAATATTTCTTTACCAATTGGAAAGTAGGAAAATGGTTGCTGGGAACAAGCTTTTTGTTCCAATTAAGTTCCGGTTTATTTCCATGGTTACTGTTGTATCTTACAACAAAAAGCGATATTGCGATATATGGTGTACTGATTAGTGTCTCAAGTATCATCAATCCGGTTTTGTTGGCTTTAAGTTCTTATTTGCTGCCATTGTTTGTGAAGTTTAACCTGGACGATAAAAAAATTAGAACACTGGTTAATAAATGGACATTGGTTTTTGGGATTATGGCAATGTGCCTCGTAGTTTTAGGTTATTTGTTCGGGCAGGATTTGATAACTTTATTTTTTGGAAGAAAATATTCGGATTTAGGGTTTATTGTAGTTATGCCGTTTATTGCGCAGGCCGTAACTGTGCTTTTTCAGGCATTTAATATCTCGCTAAAGGCAATCAAGAGAACGGATGTAGAATTTTGGATAAACATTCCAACTTCCATACTTACTGTTGTAATTGGCTATTTTTCAGTGCTTAATCATGGCTTGTTAGGTGTTTTCTACACCATTATCTTCAAAAATTTATTCTATAATATTCTTCAATATATATTCTATTTACGGTTGTTTCGAACAAAAAGAGTAGTATGATGATTTTTTCTTAACTAAAGTAAATTTGTAGCCTTTCTTAAACATTGATAAGTTTACAGTAAATATTATTTTATTTGAAACTTCAATTAGACATAAATAGATATAGAATACAAGAAAAAGCATTAAAAAAACGAAGCCACATTACGCTACTTATTTTCTTCGTTACTTTTCTAATAATGAATCCAATATTTTTTTATGGAGATGCGATAGCGGTTGTCGGCAAGTACGGAAAATTGGTTACGGCTTTAATAGGTATAATGGTTCTGCAAAAATCACCTATGCAAATTAAATATTTTGCAGTTAGGCACATATGGCTAATACTTTTCTGGGTCTTATGCGTTTTTTTCATGTTCTTAAGAATTATTGAATACGGAATCGATTTTGAATTAATTCAAAACAATATCTTGTTCATGGTCTTTATTTATTTCCTTTACTTATTGTCTACGACATTCGCCATTAGACATCGAGTTCCTAATTATTACTTCTTTAAATATCTAGTACTTTCAATCAATATTAATTTTTTCTTCTGGTTGATAATCGCCTTTGTATTTGGGATTAGTCTATGGACCGAAGGGCCTAGAACGGGATTAAAGCTCTTTTTTGAGTCATACGTTATTTTAGGGATTGTTTCTAGTACAGCGGCAATTGCAAATTTTTCATTGATGAAATACAAGACCATAAAATCTGGTAAAATGAACTTTCTAATGTTCGTTTTGTATTCATTTTTTGTAATCATGGCCAATTCAAGAAATGCACAACTTATTTTAGGCGTTTTCCTCTTGTTAAATCTTTGGCCATATTTAAAAAAAATAGCAATAAATTATATTTATGTTTTTGTAGTCGGTATAGCCGTGTTACTGGTTTTCTTTTTTTCTGGTGATATGCTATTAAATGAAAATGTCAAGGATTTCACTACCGGGCGCAGCACTATCTGGTTCTATATTTACGAACATTACCTGAAACATTCTATTTTATTAGGTGAGGGCATTTTTGGTTTAAATAATACTATTTTAATCGCAAATACGGATGATTCAAACTATTATTTTTCTAAAATTGATACGCTATATTTTCATTCTTCTTTTATCGAAGCTATGACAGCCGCGGGTCTAATCGGTTTATTGTTTTTTATAGTATTTATAATAAAATGCCTTCGAGAGAAAAAGAGAGATAATGTGGTAATTATCATAATCAGTATGCTCGTAGGAGGTCTATTCGAAAGCTTTTTGGTGCAACCAACAATGTTTACGGCTTTTTTGTTTTGGTATTTGATTATCGGGAGAAAAAGGTCGTTGATAAGAACATAAGTATTCTGTAATAAATCTTAAATTTTACCACAGTGTATTTTATTTTCATATTTCATAAAAAATTCAATTTTACTCCGTCTTCATAAATATTTAAAGAACAACTCAATGAAGGAACTTAGTCCTGTTTTATTATTTTCTTACAACCGTATACACGAGCTTAAAAGAACGGTAGCCAATCTTGAAAATGCGATGCTATGCGATAAGACTACCTTGTATCTTTTTTCCGATGGGCCAAAGTCCGATGATGACGCTGAATCGGTAGAGACTGTTAGGGTTTTTTTAAAGAGTATTCGCGGGTTCAAGAAAATAATTTACAAGTTCTCCAAAAAGAATAAAGGATTAGCTACCTCTATTATTGAAGGTGTTAGTGAAGTTTTAGAAAATCATTCTAATGCTATTATCTTAGAAGATGATTTATTAGTGAGTAATAATTTTCTTGTCTTTATGAATAACGGACTCAATTATTACCAAGATTACGAAAACATCTTATCTGTTTGTGGATTTAATAATACCATAACTACTCGAAAATCAGATGAGTACCCCTACGATGTATTTTTTGCGAAAAGAAGTTCATCTTGGGGTTGGGCAACTTGGAAAAAAAAATGGGAAGGTATAGACTGGGAAGTTAAGGACTTTGCTAATATTTCTCAAAATAAACAAGAGATAAAAGCATTTAATATTTGGGGCAGTGATATGTACTCCATGCTGAGACGTCAGCAAAAAGGAAAAATCGATTCTTGGGCGATTCGCTATTGCTATCATCAATATAGAAATGACTTATACAGTGTTTTTCCATTAGTGTCAAAAGTCAAGAATATAGGTTTTAACGATGATGCAACGAACACCAAGGGGCGAAATAGTCGTTACGTAGTAAATCTCGATAAAACCTCTCAGGTTAATTTTGAGTTTATGGAGGATATTAAAGTAAATCAGGATATTGCTAAAGAATTCGTGGCATTATATAGCATTAGAAATAGGATAAAGCACAAAATTCTAAATCTTTTGCCATTTCGATTAGCCTAAGAAATTTTGAATACCAGAGTCTTGGATTATATCTGTGAAATTATTGACGAATCAGGTTATAATAGTTAGTACATAAGTATATTAATAAATGAGAACTGAGTTTAATCCATCGAATAATAAAATAGATGCAGGTAAAAGGAAGTTCGGGCAATATTCTTTTTCTAAATGTTATAAATTATAATTAATTGATTTGCTGCCATTCAGCACCATCACATTGCAACCAAATTACTGCTGCATTACCTAGCGAAGATGTTTTAATATTAGTAAGACTCCTGTATGATCTACTCAAATTAGTTGTACCTCCTAAATTTTTAATTATGATTATACGACCAAAGTTTTCGTTACTAGGATTTGGCAAAATCAGATAATTAACGGCTTCTTCCAAGATTAAAGTATCGTCAGTTTCCTTGATTGAAACCTTAGCTGCTGAAACTCGTCTGATGTTTTTAGATGATGGAAAAGACCTACTTACCAAAGATGTACCTGCACCATTAGTAATTGTTCCATCAACAATCAAATCTCCGCCAACATGCAAGGTAGCCTGAGGATCAGGTTGTTCTATTCCGACTCTTTGATTGGCAGTAACCCGTACGACTTGACTGCCATCAGCAACAAGTGCTAAATGCCCTGGCGTGGGTAACCAAATACCTGTATTTGAACTAGTCTCAAAATGATATCCAGGATAAACCTCATCCCCGGGAGAATTGCTAATCCTATTTGCTTCGATTAGTCCGTTTACATCTAAGGTGTTACCTGGTGTTGAGGTTCCTATTCCTAGTCTTTTCAAATCATTGTCCCAAAAAAATTGACCATTGTCTTGGGTAGGCTCACCTGTAGTAGAATTGGCGAAAAAAACAGATCCTTTATCACCAAAATGTTGACTTCCAAGGGGTACTATTGAAATTGTTGTTTCAACACCAAGTTCATTCGTATAGGTATATGTACTATCGCCATTATTCACAACATTAGTAGTTGTTTCTAGAGCACCATTAATGGTGAAAGGAGGATTTGAGCCATCATCTACTGTATAAGTATCATCACCATTGTCGGTTATTGTTAAGCCACCTGAAATAATCGTTGTATCTGTCCCTGCCTCATCAGTATAAGTATAAGTACCATTGCCATTGTCACTAATAGTTGACAAATTTTCTGGCCCACCAAAGAAATCAAACGGTTGGTTTACACCATCATCAATCGTAAAAGTCCCATCACCATTATCGCTAATGGAAAAATTTGAAGATTCATTTGTCATTATTGTAGCTTCATCACCACTTTCATTTGTATACGTAAAAGAGCCGTTGCTATTATCAATAATAGTAGTAATTGTTTCTTCGGCACCATCAAAGGTTATGGGAACACCATTTCCAGTGTCAAATGTATATGTCCGATCTCCATTTTCCAATAGTTCAACCCCAGAAGATTTACTACACAAATTTAGCCAGATGCTGCCATCAAAATAAAAAATACAATTTGAATCTGTATTATAAACGAGGGCCCCTATTGAAGGGTTAATAGCCTGCATTTGAGATTCAGAAACTCTGGTTAAAACTAAAGTTCTATTGGTACTTTCAAGCTCTAAAAGAGAACCCTGTTCAATATTTTCAGGGTTTTCACCAATCTTAACTTGAGCTATTAAACCATTGTTAAAAAGCACTAAAACCAAAAAAATTGAATTAATTTTTTTGGTTAAAATAAATTCATTCATTTTACTTATCAAAAACATCATTCGTTAAAAAATTAAGAAAAATAGGATTTTTTAAAGTACTATTAACTACCGGTGTAATATCAAAAAGTTGAATGTAAGACTATTACTAACATGAAAAATATAAATCACAACTAACAAAAATTAAAAAAAATAATTTGATTTTATCGACCATGAAACCAGAAATACGTCAAAAGTATAAATTGCGGATATTTAAAATCTTGAAGAACAGTTAGAATTCTTAAACCCTTACGCAAATATTGACATTTTATTATTTAAAAACTAGGATGCAGTAGGCTGATTAAGCAACCAAATTGATTTAACAAATGTATTGGATTCGTAATTTTGGTTTCTTAATTTTTATTCGGTGGTCGTTGGATTCTTTTGTTTCTGTTGAAAGAACAGTTTGTATTTTTCGAGGGTAAGATAATAGGTGAACACAGCGCCATAGTAGATGTACCTTTTAGCCATTCGCCGGGGTTCCTTTATGAGGCGACCCAGCCATTCCATTCCTAAATTAATCCAGATTTCGCTGGGCCTTTCTATAGTACCCGCATAAAAATCGAATACGGCACCAATAGAACATATCCATTTCGCATTTAAATTTTCTTTATACGCATAGGCCCATTTTTCCTGTTTAGGGGCGGTCATTCCTACAAAAAGCACATCGGGTTGAAAATCGTTTACAGCTCCGATCATCGCTTCGCTGTCGATTTCGGAAAATGAAGGCTTGAAAGGAGGTGAATAAGTACATACCTTAATATTTGGATATTCTTGGCTAATTCGCACTGTTATTTTTTCCAAAGTAGTTTCTGACGCGCCCAAATAAAAACATGAACCACCTTCTTGATCTAGTTTTTTTAATAAAAATTCATGAATATCGGCGCCAGCAATTTTGGGCATCACTTTTCTGTTTAGAAATTTAGAGGCCGAAATAATACCTATACCGTCGGGCAGCAGTATATCACTGTTCATCAAAGCATTTTTAAACTCTTCGTCTTTCTCGGCAATGCAGTAAGAATATTGATTTATAGTGCTGACCAAAATCTTATTTTCGACCTTCACGCGCTCAAGCTTATCGCTAAAGATCGGGTAGCCCAAGCATTCAATATGGGAATACGTCTGCATTTGCAACTGATGATTTATCAAAAACTTATATTACTTAAAATTGACGACCGTTATAATGGCCAATGATATGGCACTTAATACGACCGGTATCCACTGCCTTACAAGACTTGATTCGTTGACTTTTGCCTTTGTAGGTTCAACATATATAATATCGTTCGATTTCAAGTAATAGTAAGGTGAACCGAATATTTCACTTGAGGTAAGATCTAGTCTCCTAATTTTTTTGACGCCGTCTTCTTCGCGTATCAAGGCCACATTCTCTTTGTTGCCGAATATGGTAATATCGCCGGCAAGGCCCAATGCTTCCAACAATGATACTTTTTCATTAGGTATGGTCAAGACCGAAGGGTTTTTTACCTCGCCAAGTACCGAGACCTTAAAGTTAAGGTACCGTACATCTACAATGGGATCTATCAAAAGTTTTTGTGTGTCAAGAGCAGCTGTAATTTCTTCCCTGAGGGCTTTTTTTGTCTTCCCGGCCGCTGCAATTTTTCCCAAAATAGGGAACCGAATGAAACCGTCTTGGTCTATCAGGTAACCGGAAGCCTGAGTAGTGACCCCTGATACCGTTGACGATTGGGTAGCAACGATATTCGAAACGTTGAAAATTTCTGCAGCTTCTGGGTTTACACTGCTTACCGAAATACTTAGAAGGTCATTTTCGCTAAGTACGGGTTCTAGACTTTCGACATTTGAATTTAGGAATGTTGCATTCGAGGTTTCGTAAAAATAAGTCGATTTCTTCATATTGCCACAAGACGACATTATGATCAAAATCGTTAAGAACGGTACTGTTCGCCTTATGAGGGTCAACAATGTACCTATATAGTTTGTTCTACTATTGAATTTCATTTCTTTTCGGTTTATATGGTTTGTAGATAATACGTTTTAAGTGTTCTATTGGACTAGATTGCGAAGGTACTCAATCTTAATAGGCTTTCTCTTCTCCTTTGATTGCATTGGTAACGGTTTGTATTATTATTTTTATATCAAGAGCTAAAGACCATTTCTCTACGTAAAATATATCCAGTTTTGTTCTGTTAAGAATATCGGCCTTCTCGGTAATTTCACCGCGATAGCCTTTGATTTGCGCCAAACCTGTTATACCGGGCTTTACGAAATGACGAACAAGATATTTATCTACGGTTATTTCATAGTCCCAAGTATGCAGCTCCATGTGTGGGCGCGGCCCTACCACGCTCATATCGCCCAAAAAGACATTCAAGAATTGCGGTAGCTCGTCAATACTTGTTCTGCGCATAAATTTGCCGATACGCGTAATGCGGTTATCGCCTTTTGTCGCCATTTTTGTGTTCGCGGCCCCGTTTGAACGCATCGATCGAAACTTGTAGCACCAAAATACCTTACGTTTAAGACCATGACGTTTTTGCTTAAAGTATAGCTTTCCTGGCGATTCGAGTTTTATCAGAACAAACAGTATCGGGGTCAGCCAAGAGAGTACGGCGATGATCATTACAGATGAAAAAATAATATCGAAGGTGCGCTTCGCCAATCTGGCATATTCGGTATCCAAGGGTACCTTTCGAATATTCAGTACCGGAATACTCTCATACAGTTCGATCGACATGGCGCGGGAAAAGATTTCCTTATTATCGGGAATGATCTTTATGCGGATAAGATTGTTATCGGCAAAGTCGATGAGGTTCTTTAATTCTTTATGGTTGAATTTTGAGGCTACACAATAAATTTCATCGATATCGTTTTCTAGGATATACAGAAAACAATCGAGAATTTTTCCCAAGTACGTAGCACTTTTTGAATTTTCGTCATCGAAATATCCCATATAACGATATCCGAGCTCCGGTTCATCGAACACTTTGCGTATTTTCCTAAGGTTGGCATCACGGCCCATAACCACAACTTTTACAGAGTTGCCCCCTAGCATACGGTATCTACGTCTTGCCCAATAGAACATAACGCGATACCAGGTCAAACAAAGGCAAATGAGCAGGTAAACAAAAAGCTGATACTCCAACGAGTCGTAGATTTTACCGGTTATTCCGAACAACGCAAAATAGGCCAGACCGTAGATGAGGTAAAGTTGAAACACTTTGTGTATGTTGGTCATAAACCTTTCTTTTCGGGTGGTAGGATAAATGTCGAGACCATAGGTAATGAGCAGCCATGAAATGTTGTAATGAAGAATGTGGTAAGTATTCGTATAGGTATCCGGTGTAAGAATGTAAAGTATGCCGTTAATGATACAAAGGTGTATCAAAAGCGATATTGGAATGATCAAGTCCGATTTCTGAAATGTTTTCATTGCTCCAATTCAGCTAATTTTGTACAATTTGTTATACAAACAAATATTACACGCGCTTTGCCCGGCCATCAAGATCAGTGCGTATTATAGTAGAGTAATCGGTCGGTTTTGAAAACTTACCAATTACGTGTTAATGTCTTAGCTGTAGGGTATGGGGACTTTAGGGAAAGATGATGCTATTAACACTTGGTCAAATATATGTATTCACCTTCTACTGCACAACACAAATGTTAAATTTCCGTAGATCAAAATCCTATCAAAAAAAGAAAAGTAATAGTTGAAATAGTTTCTTTTTCAATGATAAGCAGGAACGCGAGCTCTTTTTAACCAAAAACGCGAAAAGCTATAATTTTCAATAAAAAATACGCCTCGTTTTTTATCAAAGTATCAACGGCAAAAATAATCGATAAAAAAAATATGAAGTAGAAAAAAGACAGAAATTAAGTACTGATTTTGTAAAAAAAATCAAACTTTTTTCCCGCACTGAAAGATATGAGTTGGTTTAGTCATAGAGATACTACTTTGATCTAAAGATTCTCTGACCCTTGGGTCGGGGTTTCCTATTTACCTCTCCTTCGGAGAGGTCGGAACTGCTTTTTTGGCAGTTCCGGGTGAGGTCAATACAAAATTTCGGTTTTTGGTCCCAAGGCCAAAATGAAATCGGCGAAACCTGCCAGCCGGCAGGCTGGTACCCCAATGGCTTGCCTCCTTTAGATTTGTATTTTTTAATTAGCGCTTTACTCGATAATCGAGATTTATATGCTCCGACGCTTGCGTCGAAATCTAAGTTAAGGTTCCTTTAAATGCTTCGTGGGCTTGCCCCGTGGTTATTTACTTTCTAAGCACGACCCAATTAATTCAGAAAAAAACCATAAATTCCTACAGCAACAAAATCATCATGATTAAAAATAATTGCAACCCATTCAAAGAGTACTTGGCCACTAACGTAAAACTCCTGATGTTTTCCGTAATTATCTTGGCATCCTGTGAGGAAAAATCCCCATATGACGGTCCGCTGAGTCCTGAAGAGTCCATGAAAACTTTTCAGTTTGCCGAAAACTTTAAGGCGGAAATATTCGCGGCAGAACCTTTGGTCATAGATCCCGTATCGATGCAATACGATGGAGATGGAAATGCGTACGTAGTCGGCATGTTGGATGCCTACAAGCCCGATGCCGTAAAAGGAAAAGGAAAAATTGTCATGTTAAAAGACACTAATGGCGACGGAAGGGCCGATACCTCTATAGTTTTCGTAGACAGTCTTAGGGAGGCAACTAGTGTATTGCCTTGGAAGGGTGGCCTAATTGTATGCGCGGCACCCAATATCATGTATTATAAGGATACAGATGGGGATGGGCGTTCTGATGTAAAAGAGACCCTCTTTACCGGATTCTTTGATAAGAACGAAGAGGCACAGATTACCAATCTTCGTTTTGGTATCGATAACTGGGTGTATGCAAATAATGCCGGGCAGGCAGGTGAAGTAAGTTTTAGCCGCAAACCCGATGCGCCTAGGTTAAATGTGCAGGGTGCCGATTTTCGTTTTCGGCTTGACCGTAATGAATTTGAACGTAGTACGGGACCCGGCCAGTTTGGCCTTGCCATAGACGATTGGGGCCATCGGTTCTTTACGGCGAATTCCTTGCACCTCCGAGAGGTCGTGATTCCTTTGAGATATCTTGAAAGAAACCCCTATCTGCCGTCTTCGGCCAAAAGTGCGATTCAAAATAGTTCGGACC
>ENA-ORXU01001239-ORXU01001239.1-marine-metagenome-genome-assembly--contig:-NODE-1239-length-22362-cov-3.986538_pt1 | contig 22362 bp, 16 predicted proteins | sample MGYA00237869_ERZ511484 | MGnify/ENA metagenome assembly ERZ511484
ACTACAGCAGCTGTAAAAGAGTTGTACACAGATAAAAGAGTATTGGGCTGTTTAGAATTGCACACCTACAGTAGTTTTAATCCCGAATTTTTAAAGGAATATAATGGTGCTTTAGATGCCGCCGATGAGGCGATTGTTTTCTATTTGCCAGAATCGGTTGCGATAAAAAAATTGGCGGCGGTATCTCCCGAACAAATCTCAACGGCCTTTCAGCGAGAAGATTTAAAGATTTTTACCGAAGCCTCGGCGTTTAGAAATTTTGTTTTTGAACAGGATTATAAGGATTCCGTTTTGTTGTTAATGAGTTCTGGTAATTATGGGGGATTGGATTTAGGGGAAGTGAGAAAAAAAGTAAACAGTGGGCAGTAGCAGTTGGCAGTAAAAAAAGTTTATGAGTTTAGAAGTTTATGAGTTTAGAAAATATACTTTTAGTAACCCTTAACCCTTAACCCTTAACTCTTTGCCTCTTTTACTTTTCAAACCCGAAACCCGAAACCCGAAACCTGCAATCCATGCAAAAAAAACCAACTTCTTTTTCCATAAAACATTGGTCAGACGACGATAAGCCAAGGGAGAAACTGGTGCAAAAGGGGAAATCTGTTTTATCGGATGCCGAACTGGTCGCAATATTAATAGGTTCGGGTAGCAGAAACGAAAGTGCGGTAGAACTTTCGAAACGTATCTTGGCATCGGTCAACAATAATCTTAACGAATTGGGCAAACTTTCCATCAAACAGTTGATGCAATTTAAAGGTATCGGTGAAGCAAAGGCAGTAACCATAGCTGCAGCTTTGGAGATGGGTCGCCGCAGAAGGGGAGAGGATGCCCAAAAAATTACCAAGATCAATAGTAGTAAAGATGCCTTCGACCTCTTACGACCCAGAATGGGCGAACTCGAGCATGAAGAATTTTGGATCTTGTACTTGAACAATGCCAATAAGGTATTGCACAGCTCGCTTTTAAGCAAGGGCGGCCTGACCGGTACTTTGGTAGATGTTCGAATTGTACTCAGGCAAGCTCTTGAATTAGGTGCGGTTGCCTTGGTATTGGCGCATAACCACCCTTCAGGCACCTTGCACCCAAGTGAAGAAGACCGCAAAGTGACCCAAAAATTAAAACGGGCCTCCGAAGCCCTGGATGTAAAAGTTTTAGATCATTTGATCATTACCCAAAAGGATTATTTTAGTTTTGCAGACGAGGGCATGCTTTAAAAGGGTTCTGGTTTCTGGTTTCAGGTCAATAAGGGAGTTCTTGGTTTGTCTTATTCTGCGCGAAGCTCGAAGCACGAAGCGACGAATTATTTGTGGAAATTTATGAACTCGAAACTTTAGGAGTATCCAAAAGGTATTTTTATTAAATACGAGCACCGAATAACTTGAAACTATAGAAATCTGAAACAAGAAACCATCCATTTTCCGAATTTTCAAGAATCTATGCTGTTAATTTACACCCATAAAATAACACCACGCTTCACCTATATAATGAAGCAGCTATTCACGCGCATTTTGGGTATCGAAATTTCGTTTACAACAAAGGTCGAAGAATTTATAAAGCATTCCGGTGCCAAGATTACATATACTAAGCAGCCCTTACAGAACGAGTTTTTTGTACGTAGCAACGATTTATTGTTCGAACAGGGCATCAATGACCTCGAAATAGCAGTTCGTGATTGGGATGGTGTACCCTGTTTTTTTAGTGCAGGTGAGCGTAGCACTATTCCGTTCGATATTTTTTCGGCCAGTTTCTATCTTTTGAGTAGATATGAAGAATACTTGCCCCATGTAAAGGATATGCACGGCAGATTTCCACCGAAAGAGAGTTTGGCCTATCAACATGATTTTCTGCAATTGCCCGTTGTAGATATTTGGGCCCATAAATTACTGGAGCAGCTAATAGAACGTTTCCCGGATTTGGAATACAAACGGAAGAAATATCAATTCACCTCTGTACTAGACGTAACAACTTCGCATGGTTACGCACATCGTGGTTTTGTTCGTAGCATAGCCGGCTTATTGTATGATTTAGGGGCATTCAAGTTGAAACGTGTTGCCGAACGGGTAAAAGTATGGTTCGCTCCCCAGAAAGACCCGTATGACAATTTTTCTTGGATTATCGATTTGCATAAAAAATATCAGGTGAAGAGTATATTTTTCTTTCAGTTCGCCACGTATTCCACCTATGATAAAAACGTTTCGCCCAATAACAATAAGTTCAGGTTTCTGATAAAGTCAATAGCCGATTACAGTAAAATAGCATTGGCGGCCTCCTACAGTTCTTTTGACGACATCGAGCTATTGAAGAAAGAAAAGAAAAAACTTACAGGGGTGATCAATAGGTCCGTTGATACCTCGCGCATGCGCTATAACCGAGTTGATTTGCCACAAACATACCGCAATTTGATCGATGCTGAATTTACGGACGACTACACCATGGGATATACCCATGAACTTGGATTTCGCGCGGGCACTTGTAGGCCTTTCTATTTTTATGACATCAGCCTAGAAATTCAACACCCCATACGTATTCATCCTTTTGCATTGCATGATTATGCTTTATTAAATAGTAATAATACGGAAGAAATGTTATTACGGATAAGTGCCCTGTATAAACAGGTAAAAAAGGTCAATGGAAACTTTATAACTATTTTTTCGAACGAACTTTTAGGTGGAAAATCGCATAAGGTAAATTGGAAAGATTTGTACGATGTTCTTTTAAAGACCTATAATGTTTAAGATAAGTGCTTTGAGACATTAAATTTTCAAGATTGCCCAAAATATACGTGTTAAAGATGTTACACCTTTTTTAGCTTAGGAGTGTTGAAGTTTAGGAGTTAAATTTTTTGTCTAACGTCTAACGTCTAACGTCTAACGCAATAAGTTCCCATAAAAATTTAACCAATACGATGTATAATAATATCATTACAGATGTCTTTTTTGATCTTGATCACACCTTGTGGGATTTTGAACGGAATTCTGCCCTCACTTTTGAAAAGATACTGGTCGAAAATAATATCGGAATAGCACTTCAAGACTTCTTAAAGGTATACGTGCCTGCCAATCTTGCTTTCTGGAAGCTCTACCGCGAAGAGAAAATCACCAAGCAAGAACTTCGTTACCAACGCCTTAAGTCGGTTTTTGACGATTTGAACTACGAGGTTTCCGATAGGGCAATCGATAGTATAGCCGATGATTATATTGAGCGCTTATCTTCTTTTGGACACTTGTTCCCGAATACCGTCGCGATTTTAGACTACCTGAAACCTAACTACAAATTACATATCATCACCAATGGTTTTCAAGAAATACAGGACAAAAAACTAAAAAGTTCCGGTATTTATCAGTATTTCGATCAAATTGTTAACGCTGAAATGGCAGGGGTAAAAAAACCTGATCCCTATATTTTTGAACTTGCCCTGAAAAAGGCAAATACGCGGCCCGAAACGTCATTGATGATCGGAGATAATATCGAAGCCGATATACAGGGTGCTATGGCCGTAGGTTATCATGCCTTACATTTTAATGCCCATAATGGCCCCCAGCATGAATTTTCCAAAATGATTGATGATTTGATTGAAATAAAATCCTTTTTATAGAGTTATATAGGTACGACCGATACTGCCCATTCTGGGCGGTCAAAATGGTTTTACCATGAAGGGGCACTTAAAATACATCTTATTTAGTTTAATGTCTTTCGCTTTACTGTCTTCTTGTATCGAAGACCAAGATTTTGGGCAATACGATCAGATAGAGGTTATCCCTACTTACGAAGCTAGTCTTTTGTATATCGAGGCTCCCGAAAGTTTGGTAAACGATGCGCCTACGAATGTGGCTTTCTCGCAAAATTTTAATTTTGATGCCTTTAGCTCGAAGGCTTTTTCTGAACGGGTTGTTGACGGTACCATAACCTATATAGTCGAGAATACAACAAACAAAGAAATGAGTATTACGGTAGAACTATTGGATGGCGATGGCAATGTTCTCGATACTGAAATTCTGACCATCGAACCGGCACCAGCTGCCCAGTTGCAAAGAGATATAGCTTATGGTGATTCCGGAAAAAGTATCAATATCATAAAAAACACTTCTAGCATAAGGGTAAGCGCTACCAATCTGGGAGATAACAGTACAACCTCCGACCTGCCCGAACCCAAGATTATTTTAAAATCGAGCGGTAAATTCAGAGTCCGAATAAAATGAGCCTCCGCCAACTAATTATAACAGCCCTCTTATGGGTAAGTTTTGCCATACACGGGCAAAATAAGCAATTACTTTATGATTTTGTAGAAATCCCTCAGGCCGCAATGATTAACCCAGGGGTGGCGACCGATTTTCAATGGTACACCGGAATACCGGCACTTTCCGGAATATCTTTTCAAGCTGGTTCAAGCGGTATTTCTGCAAACGATATTTTCGCCAATGACGGTCTCGACATAAACGATAAGATCAGAGATCGCGCCATTTCTTCAATGAGTCCGAGAGACGAGCTAAGTGGTACGTTTCAGTTAGAGATATTGAATTTCGGTTTCAGGGGAAGAAATCCTGATAATTTTTTTACCGCCGGCATGTACATCGAGGGCGACGCTATAGGGTACTGGTTTAGGGATTATGCCATTTTAGCTTTCGAAGGTAATGCGGATAGGCTGAACCAGCGGTTTGATTTGGGGCATCTCAAGACTAGGGGCGAATTGGTAAATGTGTTTCATTTTGGGGTTAATAAAAAAGTTGATGATGATCTGACCATAGGCCTTAGAGGGAAATTGTATTCGAGTATGCTTGATTTCCGATCTACGAAAAACAAAGGTTTCTTCGTAACCAGGGAAGGCCAGAACAATATTTTTGAAAGTACGTTAAATGCCGACATGCGATCACAATCATCAGGCTTTAACGAAGTGCGGAATGCGGCAGATAATGGTACTCTCGGTAGTGTTCTTACAAAAAGGGCCCTTTTTGGGGGTAACTTGGGGTTGGGCCTTGATTTTGGCTTCACTTATCATCTCAACGAACAAACGGTAGTTACAGGTAGCTTACTCGATCTCGGGTTTATTTATCACGCCAACGATGTCTTTAACTATTCTTTAAAAGGCGATACTACTATTGAAGGTATTGAGATTGTCTTGCCCGGTGCGGTATCAAATCCCGATACCGATTTTTGGCAAGACCTTATCGATGAGGTTGAAGGTTTCTTGCCTTTTGAAGGTGATAGAAAAAAATATTTGGCCTTCAGACCGACCAAACTCTACGCTTCCTTGCGTTATAATTTTGGTGAACCCCTAGATAGACGGGCAAATTGTGAATGTGGGGTAAATGCCTCTAGGAATTCAATACGCTCGAAATACACAAATAGTCTCGGAGGCCAATTGTACATGGTAAACCGTCCGAGGGGACCGCAGATGGCCTTGACGGCCTTTTATCAAAGAAGGTTCGGTAATTTTATGGCTCTAAAAACTACGTATACGGTAGATAAGTTTTCATATACGAATATCGGCCTCGGTCTTAATCTTCAGGCAGGCCCGGTAAATATCTATGCTATGGCCGATAATCTGTTGGCCTATCGCAATATCGCTGCAAGCCGATATGCTTCTTTTCAGTTAGGATTAAATATCATATCTTGGGGGAGAAATTAAGAAGTTTAACTTACTTGTCCTTGATTACCTCAGGTCTTTATGGCATAGTTGTTGTCTTCGTAAAAGAGAACAGAAAATGCCTGCCTGCTGCGGGCAAGGAATAAAGAAAAAAGACTGTTCTTATTTCTTTCATCTTCCATATGGTAATTAAGTGGTTGGAAAAGTCTCTTTTCTATGTTCTCTATTCTTTTTAACACTGTTAAAGTAGCATCTATATGAAAAATTTGATTGCATCCCTATTCATCGTAGTAAGCACCATCGGTATGGCCCAAGAACAACTCAATGATTATAAATATATAATCGTTCCTAAAAAATTCGATGGATTCAAGAGGGAGAACCAACATCAGACAAGTACTTTGGTCAAGTATCTCTTTGCCGAAAAAGGTTTTCTAACGGTCTATAAAGACGACCTTCCCAACGAACTTAATAACAACAGATGTCTGGGGCTTTTGGTAAACCTTGTTGACGACTCATCTATGTTCACGACGAAGGCCGGTTTGACTTTAGAAGATTGCCAAGGAAAAGAAATTTTTGCTACCAAACAGGGAAAAAGTAAGGAAAAAGACTATAAAGCCTCATTTTCCGAAGCTATACGCGAAGCTTTTACCTCATTCGATACCTTGAACTATAGTTATACAGGGAAGGCCGAAAATTCTGAGCCTATAACCGTGAGTTTTAATAACGATGTAAAGAAGATGGATGAAGACGGAGAACAAAAATCGAGAGAAGCAAAAAATCGCGATGCCATGGTTGAGCAGGAAGCTACGTTAGAAAACCAGCGCTATAAAGATAAAAGACCAAAACCCTCTGATTTTAAAAAGGGTGAGGAAAAAAGGGAAATGGTGAAGCAAATGGCCACACGTGAGGAGCAAAGTTATAAAGACACTGCCCCCAAGGCTTCGGACATTAAAAAATCGCCACCCATTACAAATAAGCTACCTTCGATTTCTAACTCCCAGGCGGCTGGTATGGTCTTGTATGCCCAAGAATTGCCAAACGGATATCAATTAGTAGACAGTACCCCAAAGATTCAATTAAAGATATATAAAAGTTCATTGCCCAATCATTATTTGGCCGAGGCCGGTGATAAAAATGGAATGGTATTCGAAAAAGACGGAAAATGGATTTTTGAATATTATTCAGGCGGAAACTTGGTTTCCGAAGAACTGGATATAAAATTCTAAAAAAACTGTAGAGACGCTATGCATCGCGTCTCTACCCATCATATTTATCTTCCCACCTATTTTTCAGAAATTCTTTGATGGCATTTTCACGTGCATTGTTTCCCGGTGTATAAAATGCCGTTGCAGCTATTTCGTCAGGTAGAAATTCTATCGCCACAAAATTATTAGTGTAGTCATGCGCATATTGATATTCGTTACCATAGCCCAGATCTTTCATTAATTTGGTGGGCGCATTGCGTAAGGGAAGGGGCACGGAAAGATCCCCCGTTTCCTTAACTTTCTGTTGTGCTTTTTTAATAGCCACATAACTGGCATTGCTTTTTGGCGAAGTCGCGAGATAAATGGCACATTGGCTTAGAATAATTCTTGCCTCTGGATATCCAATGGTCGCAACGGCCTGAAAAGCATTATTGGCAATTACCAATGCAGTGGGGTTGGCAAGACCGATATCTTCGGAAGCCGAAATGAGTAAGCGCCTGGCAATGAATTTTACGTCTTCTCCGCCCTCTATCATTCTGGCCAACCAATATACCGCACCGTTAGGGTCACTGCCGCGAATTGACTTAATAAAGGCAGAAATAATATCGTAATGCTGTTCGCCCGTTTTATCGTAGAGCACCGTGTTTTTCTGAACCTTGCCTAAAACCAGTTTATCGGTAATCGTAATGCTGTCACCTTCCTCAGAGTTCACCACCAACTCGAAGATATTTAAAAGTTTTCTTCCGTCGCCGCCCGAAAGTCTAAGTAGGGCTTCGGTTTCTTTGAGTTTAATTTTTTTGGACTTTAAAAGAGTGTCTTGCCGCATCGCTCTTTCTAGCAGGTTTTCAAGGTCTTCTTTTCCAAAAGGATTCAATATATATACCTGACAGCGAGAAAGAAGCGCAGGTATAACTTCGAAACTTGGGTTTTCGGTAGTTGCACCTATCAGTGTGACCCAACCTTTTTCGACGGCCGCCAAGAGCGAATCTTGTTGCGATTTACTAAAGCGGTGTATTTCATCAATGAACAAAATAGGGTTCTTGGCCGTAAAAAGTCCGCCGCTCTGTTTTGCCTTGTCGATGACCTCACGAATATCCTTAACCCCGCTATTTATGGCACTTAGCGTGTAGAACGGCCGTTCACTTTCGTTGGCGATTATGTTTGCCAAGGTGGTTTTTCCAGTTCCCGGCGGCCCCCATAGTAGCAATGAGGGTATCATCCCCTTCTTGATTTGGTGGGTCAGTGAACCGTCTTTACCTACCAAATGATGTTGGCTGATGTAGTCATCAAGCGTTTTTGGTCGAATGCGCTCTGCTAGTGGTTCGTTCATTTGGTAAAAGTAAAACAATTGAAGAATTATTTTTTTGGATTTTCCTAACCTTTTTGTGCCGCTGACCGTTGCGAAGTATTTGGCGGAGCTTTGAACCTACTGCGTTAGGTGAATATTTTCTAAGGGGCTCAATTCGGTCAACTACTGACGCAATGTGCCAAGTTGAGAGATTCCACAAGGTCCCTCCTTCGTCGGAAAGACAAAAAGACCTGCATGTCAATATTTCTGTTTTTACGATATTGGCCGACTTATTGCTAATTTTGGGTCATGTCAGAAAACCACTATTTCAAATTTACCAATGCAGTTATAATTGCTCCCCTGATGGCAGTTTTGCTGATTTGGTCAGTCTTTTATGTGGAGATTCGATATCAAATCAATCTGAACCAGTACGGTATTTACCCTCAGAAAATCTCAGGGCTCAAGGGCATTGTTTTTAGTCCGTTTATCCATAGTTCCGTAGAACATCTTTATAATAATACAATTCCGTTGGCTGTACTGACCGCTGCGCTATTTTATTTTTACCGAAATATCGCCCTGAAGATATTGCTTATTGGCATTATCATTTCCGGATTGTTTACATGGGCCATTGGCAGACCGTCGTACCACATCGGTGCGAGTGGTGTTATTTACTTATTGGCGAGTTTTATTTTTTTTAAGGGAATTTTTACCAAATACTACCGTTTGGTCGCCCTGTCTTTAATTGTTGTATTCATTTATGGTAGTATGTTATGGTATATTTTTCCTATTGAAGAGGGTATTTCATGGGAAGGGCACCTTGGAGGTTTTTTAAGCGGAATTCTTTTGGCGTTTTTCGTCAAGGCTCCTATTCCGCCACTCAAAAAGTTCGATTGGGAGGATGAGAATTACAATGAGGAAGCCGATGAGTTTTTACAACAGTTCGATGCCGATGGTAATTTTATGGAAAAGCCCCAGAAAGAAATCGATGATGAACCTATCAAAATCACCTATCACATTACAAAAGAACCGAGAGAGGAGTAGGCAGTGCGATGTAACAACGGTTGGCAGTAAAATTTTAAGGTTCAATCGCGACTTCGTAGCTGTTCAAAGTTCAAGAGGTTCAAAGTAACCCTAAACCTTGAACCTGAAACTTTAAACGTTAAACCGTCGCTGCCTTACTACTTCATACAAAAAAACCGCACAAGCCACGGAAACGTTCAAAGATTCGATTTCGCCCAATAACGGAATCTTTGCCAAGTGATCTACGGCTTTTAGGGTTGAGGGAGAAATTCCCCTTTGTTCTGACCCCATTACAATTGCACAGGGTTCTATGAATGAAATATCATAAATATTGGTTTCGGTCTTTTCGGTAGCCGCAACTACCGATATGCCACTGGCCTGTAAATAATATACAGCATCTTTAATGTGGTCGACTTTAGCGATAGGTACTTTGAAAGCCGCACCGGCAGAAGTTTTTATGGTATCGGCCGTAACCGGTGCAGCTCCTTTTTTTTGTATAATGATACCATCTACTCCGGTACATTCGGCCGTTCTGATAATAGCTCCGAAATTACGGACATCCGAGAGCTGATCTAACAATAAAAATAACGGTGCCTTTTTGGTTTCCAATATTTTTTCGACCAAGGTTTCCAACTCGTGAAATATAATTGGTGAAATATTGGCGACAACGCCTTGATGGTTACTCTTTGTTAAACGATTTAACTTTTCTGCCGGTACATACGAAGAATTGATTCCATTCTTTCGTATCAAGCCTTCTAATTCTCTCGATAAATCTCCTTTCAATCCTTTCTGGATAAAGACCTTATCGATGGGTTCGTCAGCGTTTATGGCCTCAATGACTGCCCTGATACCGTAAATTTGGGTGGTTTTTTGCATGGGATAAAGTTAAAAATGTATTTGGATTTAAAAGCTAGAAGCCTTCATTTACTTCTAGCTGTACGTAATCGAAAATAGTATATGAATTACTCTACTGTAATAATTTCCCTTATGGACACGGGATTTCCTGAATTCGTAAAGCCCTCTAAACGAATTTCAAATTCACCTGTTATGTCAGAAGTAAAGAATTCGATATTCTTTTTTGGAATGTCAAGAACGATATCGGGCTTCCAAAGCAGTTGATATCGATAATCGGGTATATGACTGAGTTCTGAGTCATTGTTTGTATCGTATTCTTGTTGAAAATACCTCTTTCTAGGTTGCGGTTTGAATAATTCGGCAATGTACTTATCTTTTTTGTCCATCCTTTGGAAATAATCGCCATTTAAGGTTTCAAATACCAAAGCACCTTGATACCCTTTGGAACCATAAAAATAGGTATCGCGAAAAACAAGTATCCTTTTAATATTCTTGGCACCATATGCTATAATATCGGTATGGTCTTGTAGCAAAATGCCATCGACGATTACCAACGGTTCAAAAGACGAATTTAATTGCGGGTCACTTGGTAACACCAAAAATTGCGCTTTTCCGTTCAGATTCCGTATGGATGCGTATTTAATTACCTCAATAAAAGTTTCCCTAACGCCGGAGAATCTCGTATAATCATCTAAATCGAATACATCAAAATTCTTCGTGTAGAAAAACGGATAGGTAGCTTCCGTCGCAATTAGGGTATCCTGCTTTATTTCTGAGTAGGCATTCTCTATTTGATTATGTACACTTCTTTGCGCAATTAACTTTTTCATTTTCGAATCGATCTGAAATGGAGAGAAGTTCAAATTTGAATAGTACCTATTTGAAGAGCTATCCAGTTGTATTTTTACTTCCTTGTTGTCTTTCAAAAGTTGGAGTATACCATTTTCACCGTCATATTCCCGATCTAAATTAAAAAAGAAGCTGCCGTTTTCATCTGTATGTACAATACTGAGCACATAGGCTATACCGGGAATTGAAATTGCTATTGGAGCATTGCTGATCGGTCGACCGGTTTCTTCGGATAGTACATTACCGGATATCAATTCTCCGCGCAATTCGGGCAAATAGATAACCTCATTTTTCAAGTCTGAATTTTCTGCCGGAGAAACTGTGAAATTTTCGGCAGTTTTAAGGAGTGCTGTGTCGAATGCGTTCACCTTACGCACGGAGACCGAATACGTGCCATAACCCTTCGATTTATCTAACGATAGCAAGTTTAGGGAGACCTTCTCTCTTTTGGTATAAGTACGGGCGTTAGTTGATAGCTGAATACTATTGTTCAAGACCTTTGGGGCTCTTGTTAGGCTTTCAGCTATTTTGTTTGGTATAGAATCCTGAGCCGTTCTTGCAATAGGTTTCCTGTCTTCTCCATAGGGGTTTATTATCGTAACGTTTCCCAGAAAAAATGAGGAAACACCCTCGTTTTTCATCCATTGGGTATACCCGATCAATTTATAGTTCCCGGAAGGTACATCCACGGGAATAAAAAAATCTGCTTGGCCCTCACCCGAGGCAAGTTTAATTTTATGCTTAAAAACGAAGGTATTGTCCGCTGCTATCAATTCAATGTAGGCAATCTTACTGAGAGTGCTCAAAGCGCTTCTCTCGGCGTTTATGCAGTATATTTTGTAGTATAAAGTTTCCCCTGAAAACAGTACGCCCGAATTATAGTGTACGAATACATTCTCTTTCGGAATCTCGTCGAAAACGCCGGTATCAGCATCTTTTTTATCAATGGCTTGGCCTTGGGCCATTGCGAAGGCTGCCATCTGAAGTATAAGAAAAAATAAATATGCCTTTTTCATTTCATATTTTTCATTCCTCCCAGAAATCGGGTACAATATTACTGCCAAAAACGGTACAATCCCCACAGATATCGGGGACTACAAGATAAGGCCCCTCCATGGGTTGAGGATTCGTATTATCAGAAAAATATCGAACATTGCCAGTTCGTATAATATCTACCAGCGAGATGCTAGGAGGGGCATCAAAGAGACAATCATTTACAAAATCTGGAAGTGGCCCTTCGGTGAAAAAATCACGATATTCGAAAAATATACGTTTTTCCGAAATCGCCGAGACATCAAAGAAACCGATTACCTTTTCATTAGCATTCGTTTCTGAAACAATATTGCCATTAAAAAACCCAGGTTGGTTCTCGGAAAAAAGACTTTCCGACCCTGAAAAATCCCTTAATGTCTCGTAAAATGTATAAGCCTCTCTAGACAGCACAAACTGTTTTACCAAAATGCTATATCGATTTGCCGGAATATAGCTTGCCTTTTCAATAAATCGAATTGGAAATCGGGTCAATCGATTTTCTGAAAATGCATTTGTGTTTGCAAGTATGATGCGGTTTGATTTTTCAGTTCTATAACAGGTCTGCGATTCTTTTTCTTTAGGTACAAAAACTAGTTGGCCGCTGTTTTGAGGCATCTCAACTAGATCATTGGAGGTCCAGAACGGGGCGATAACTTTATATGTCTCTTCATATTCATATCTGTAATACTTCGCATTTGTCTCGGAGGAAGTATTATCAATAAAAACGGAAATGCCTTCTTCGCCCGTTTCGTTCTCGTCGGTCTTATTTGCATAAAGATTTTCGATTTCATAAAAATTCTGTACTTGTAGTTGAGCGGGTCGAGAAACATAAGACCTACTGTCGGCGGTAATTACAAAAAGTTGATAGCTTACACTGGGCCGTGCGGCAAATTCGTTAGTGGAAACATAGATTCCCGGTTCGGTTTCGTTGAATATGTATTCGTTTTGGGAGTCGTCGATAATCGATACCTTGGCATTACTTTCGGCGATTGGCCCTTCATCCTCGAGCCTAGAAGCCCTACTTAATTTGACTTGTTGGTTCGTTATTTCGTTGGTAAGCGTAGCTTCGATAACCACTACACTCTCAAAAGTTTCGGTTTCGGCATCGAAAGGCTCGACACAGCCACATAGAACTAGCAGCACCGATGTAAGTAGTAGAGAACTATATTTTTTCCTGAATTGCATCTATCTATATCAGAATTTAAAATTATAGGTAATAGTAGGAACGGGTATGGAGAAAATCGAGCTTTGAAACGCCTTGACCTGCCCATCATCCGTGACGAAAAATACCGAATATGGATTATTTCTACCCAAAACATTATAGACAGAAATATTCCAAAAGCTGTGCGCGAATTTCTTGATTTTATGGTTTCCTTCAATATTTATCCCAAGATCTAAGCGATAGTAATCAGGTATTCTAAACTGATTTCGGTCGCTATAGACTACGAACTCCGAATTTTTGTAAGTGTACCTTCCGATAGGGTAGGTCACCGGTCGGCCCGTTTGATACGCAAAATTGGCGGAAACACTATAGCGCTTTGTCAGTTTATAGTTCGCCACGATGCTAAGGTCGTGCGGTTTGTCGAAATTGGAAGGAAAATAATCGCCATTGTTCACGGTTTCTTCGCTGAAATCTCCATCCAATTTAATAAAGGAACGCGCATAACTGTAACCCAACCAACCGTTCAGCCGGCCCTTGGTCTTTTTGAGTAACAACTCAACACCATAGGCTATTCCGTCTCCTTGTAGTACTTCGGTTTCAATAGTTTCGTTGAGCAGCAATTGGGCGCCTACCTTAAAGTCTAGAATGTTCCTCGATGTTTTATAATACCCTTCCAAACTGGTCTCATAGGTGTTATCATCAAAATTTTTATAGAATCCCAAAGAAAATTGGTCCGCATTTTGGGGCTTGATATTTAGGTCGGAAAGTTTCCAAGTATCCGTCGGGGAAACTGTAGTATTGTTCGATAGAGTATGGATGTATTGGTAGGTATTGTTATAGCTGGCTTTGACCGAAAGCTCATCCGTTAAAAAATATCTTGCCGATATCCTTGCTTCGAGACCATCGTAGGTTTCGATGGATTCATTTTTGTTGAAATTAAGGGTGTCCACCAAAGTGGACTCGTTTTTGGGCTGTCTATCTTCATAGACCCTTTGAGCCGATTCGCCCAAAGCGGCGAACATAGAATATCGTAAGCCCGCATTGATCGAAAGCTTTTCATTTATTGTAAAATCATCCGAAATAAATATAGCGGATTCCAAGCCCCTTTCTTCGGGTATGACCAAAGGGGAAACTATCGAGATGTCGCCATTTGGCGCTATGTTACCCGGATCGACCGTGTATAACTTGGTCGATACTCCGTAGTCGAGTTTATGGGCACTGGAGTACAAATACCGCATTTCCAATTTAAGTTCTGTTTCGTTTACTTGATAGCCCAACAAAAAATCGTCATCGGTATTACCATCGTAATCGATATTGAATGTATACTGACTGTTGGCGAGCACCAAATTGCCATTGTTCTTTTCGTTGAAGTTGTGGCGCCAATCAAGCGATAAAGACCTGTTGCTATAGCTGAACAGGGAATCGGAAGTAATACTGAACGCATCCTTACTGTAGTAGCCCGAGGCTCGCATAGCATTATTTTCATTGATGTTATGGTTATATTTTGCGACGATATCGTAAAAAGAAGCTTGGCTATTTTGAAGCGACTCTTCGTCTAGAGAGCGCAATATCCAACCAGAATAGGTACTTCTGCCGCCTATTAAAAATGCCGCTTTGTCTTTCACCACCGGTATTTCTAATGCGAGGTTACTGGTTACCGGGCCAATGGATGCTTCTCCCGCAAATTTCTTCGTGTTTGCGTCCTTGGTCTTGATATCAAAGACGGAAGATAACCTGCCCCCATATTCCGCGGGAATACTTCCCTTAAAAATATTCACGTCACCTGAAGTAAACGGATTCAGAGCCGAAAAAATACCAAAAAAATGAGATGGATTGTATATGACCGCGTCATCGAGAAGAATCAGGTTTTGATCGGTCTTGCCCCCTCGAACGTTAAAGCCCGAAGACCCCTCGCCCGCAGTGGTAATGCCTGGTAGAGAAGTCGCCGCCTTTAAAATATCGCGTTCACCGAGTACCAAGGGTATGGTCTTGATCTGTTCTACTTTTATCTGGGTTACACCGGTAATAGTGGTCTCAACGTTTCTGTCCCTATTTCCGGTGAGCACCACTTCATCCAAAAGTTCGACACTTTCTTCTAAATTAAAATCAAGCTTACCGTTATTATAGAGAATGACACGTTTTTGTGAATCTGCTATACCAAGCCCTTTGGTCTGCAAAATATGTTCTCCGGCATACAGCTCTAGGGAATAAAATCCCTCATTATCGGTAGAAGTACCTTTTTTATTGTTTTTCACCAATATTGCCAAATCGGATATAGGTTGCCCGGTCACGGCATTCTTTACGTATCCGGCAAGCGTGTACCGTTGTCTCGAATCGCTTTTGTTTTCTTTTCCGATGCGAACAACTTCAATGGTAGTTCTGTTCGGGTTCTTTTTTTGTAGCCCGTATAAAATAGGGGTAGATTTTAAAGGTGCTTCTTCGTCATCTTCTGCTCTATTTGGAATCGACTCTTCTGGAGATTCAAAGAGATTCTCGGATACCGTATCGTAAATGATATTGTTTTTGGTCAATATCACACGGTTGTCTTCAAAAAAATAGAAGTTGATCACGGTATCCTTAAAAATAGCATCCAATAGCTCATGAACCGATATGTCTTGGTAATTTGCTGATACTGACTGGTTTTCTAACCATGAATCTATATAAAAAAATTGATATTTGGTAAGCTGTTGAATTTCGTTCAGGGCATCTTTTGCGGTAGCGTTCGTAAAAGAAACCGATATTTTTTCGGCTCCTTCTTGTGCCGAGATATAGTGGGATAAAAGCAGTATGCTCAAAATCAGAAAAAATCTCATTCAGCCGGTTCGATTTTCTGATTAAAAAGTTCTTGTTCTATATTCCGAAGAAGGGCTTTTATAAAGGTATCGGTAGCGAAAGTATTACGGGAGGTTTTGTAATAGGAATTAATGTTTTTTTTGAATTCAGGGAATAGGCGCAACAAGTCCCTCTTTTTATTTAATGTATAGTACGCATTTTTATAAAAAAGAAAATTTTCATCGTCCTTTTTAAATTCATAGTAGACGAGATCGCCTTTAATTTTTTTCAGAAGGGCTTTCCTATTTTTTTTCAATAAGGTAAAGTAAGAAGTTTTCAAGAGAACTTCATAAAAACCAGAAACTTCGGCAGCACTTTGATTCTTTTGTTGCGGATTAATAAATTTATGGAAGCCTATAGTAAAACTACTGACCTTATCGCTATTGAGCTTTATAACAGTTCCGATTGCACCTTTAGAGTTCAGTAGTAACTGATCTTCATAGAGGTCATATTTTAGTCGCAATTCATAAAAAGGTTGTCCATCGAAAACTACCGACCCATTTAAGAACTCCGATGATGTAAAGAACTTGTATTTTTCGTTTATGGTTCGATATTTCTCTACATAGGCCGCACCATTGTAAATTTGTTTGTTCCGAACACCGGTCTGCCCATCGAACCAATCGTAATAGGCTCGGGTATCTGTATCTGCTTTCTTTTGGCCATGAGATAATGCGGTAATCAGAAAAACTATCGAAAGAATTTTTAAAGTGAGAAGACGGAAAAAAATCAATTTTTTATAATTTAGGGTCAATACAATTGATTGTTGACTGCTCTTTTTTCTGCATACCAATACTATAAAAAAATAAAAAGAGGCCAATAGTTAACTAACTAATGGCCTCCTTTATTTCTATACTATAAATTGAATTTCTAGTTCACATCCCAGAATAGCTTACTTTCAATAGTGTCGCCATCACCTAATTTTGAAACGGCAGTTGATCTATTCTCTCCGTTCAAAGTCTGTAAAATCTGTGGATATCGCAGTCTTGTCGGTAAATCGTTTACATCAATTCTTGGTATAAACTCGTAGGTCGGTTCTCCATTTTCTCCAAGGGCATCGACTTGGCTTTGTGGTAGCGTAACAATTTCGCCCACTTTGACCAAAGTATTCGGAAAGCCGGTTCTTCTATATTCGGCCCACGCGTTATGTGGTTGCATATAACTAGCAACATATTTTTGGTTCAATACCGTTTCTTGGGTAGCGGCAGGCAAAGCAGCGACAAATGCATTTACCGCGTCAGCGGCAACACCCCAACGCTCCATTGAGGCCCGAACGCCGTTTTCATAGTTTTCCTGAGCAAAACCGTTATGTTCCGAAATAATAAATTGTACTTCGGCATATTCCATCAACATCTCTCTGTAATCAGGCTTGAGTATGTTGCTACTGGGCCAAGAGAAAGAAGTGAACGGAAGAAAATTCGCCAATTGAAAAGCGTAAGGAATGCCTACGTAATCGTCAAAATCTTCACTTCTTTCAGCGATACCGTCCTTAATATCACTTATAGAGGCATTTGCCGTAGCTGCCATCTCAAAAAGTCGTGCATCAGGCCCGAAATTACCTGTTTCTCCTTTGAGTAGTTTTACAAAAGGGGCTGCAACACCAAAATCGTTACGAGGAATAAAATCTACCCAAAGAGGTGATGCCGTTGCATCGGCAGTATCATAACCTTGTGCAGCATTGTCTTCGTTCGAGGTCATTACACCGGAGGTTAACGCCGCTTCGATGGCAGCATTAGCAGTTGCAGGGTCTACATTTCGCAAGCGGTTCGCAACCCTTAAGATTAGTGAATTGGCAAACTTTTTCCATTTAGTGGCATCACCGTTAAAAATTTGATCACCAGTTGTAAATACAGGTTCAGCGGTATTTATCATATCTGCTGATTCACGCAACTCTTTCAGAATATCTGCATAGATTTTTTGCGCTGGAGCAAATACGGGAGAGAAAACCTCATCTACGTTCAATGCCTGAAAATCAGGATCGTCAGAGCCAAACGAATAATAGGGTATATCACCAAAGAAATCTGTAGCCTGATGAAAATTATAGGCTAACATTATCCGCGCTGCTGCAATCTGGTTTTCGTTGTTTCCAACACCTGCTGCTAACTCCCTAGTGTCTTCGTTCGTATTAAGGTCGATAATGGCCTTTAAATCAGTACCAATTTTATAGGTGAATTCATAATGGTCTTCACCGACCGCTTCTCGATAGTCAAATCGGTCGTCATCTGCGTACGCGTTCTGACCCCAATATTGCATCCACGGTAGGGTTAACCTACCTGCACCAAAAGTATCCCTTCTAGTATCTATCATTTCCTTTGTGGCACTGTTGAAAATAAAATTAGGCAATACCGTTTCTGGGCTATTCGGGTTTTGATTTATATTCTCTATGTCATTGCTACATGAAATAATGAAAGAAGTAGCAATCAATGCTGTGATTAAAAATATCTTTTTCATAGTTTCTTAAAATTTAATTTGTAAGTTGAATCCGTATGTTTTCGTAGACGGTAACGATCCACCTTCACTACCTTGAATGTTACCACTACCATTGGCAGTTACTTCAGGGTCGAACCATTCGTTATCCAATCCCCATACAAAAAGGTTACGGCCGTAAGCACTTATCCTAACGGATTCCAATGCATCTTTAAACCATTTGCCAGGTAGGGTATAACCTAAAGTGATTTCACGTAATTTCACGTAATCGGCATCGAAAACATTCTGTGCATCACTACGTAAAAAGAAATCCGTACCCCAAGTCTGGGCAGATATCACTTGTGTATTCGGTGCAGTATCGGTTACCGTATAGTTACCTTCATCATCGTAAGTGATAGTACCTGTAACACCCTCTAAAACCAAACCTTCTTCACGTATATTATTTGCTGCGGTTGCTTCATTAATACCTGAGTAGTGGCTCCAAGCATTGGTAAGCGATCTGTATTTACCGCCTTTTTGCATATCGATCAAGAAGCTAAAATCAAGGTTTTTAAATTTGATACTGTTTCTAATACCCATATTGTAATCGGGCAATACCGAACCTAAGTTCTCCACATTCCGGGTTTCCGCATATCTACCATTAGCATCAACCACCCGATTGCCTGCGTCGTCAAACACGTAATTGGTACCACGTATTACGCCATAAGGCTCACCGACCACACCATTTAAAGTAACACCGTTAAAAGGAAAGCGACCGATCTGCAACGTCTCCACACCTGGCAGTAATTCTAGAAGTTCATTGTTGTTCTTGCTAAAATTCCAAGTGAAATCCCATGAAAAATCATCGGTTCGTATCGGGGTAATATTGACCAATGCCTCTATACCTTTGTTCGATAACTTACCGGCATTGGTTACCGTAGCTGTATAACCTGTTCCGGGATCTAAACTTACAGGGGTAATTAAATCACTAGTAAGTTCATTATAATAAGTAAGGTCAAATCGCAATCTGTTTTTAAAGAAGGCCATTTCCAAACCTACCTCCCAGGTGTCTTTTGATTCTGGGCGTAAGTTCGGGTTGAGGTTATCATTCGGTTGATTGAACCTTGGTGTACCTAAAAAGGTAGGTCTATTACCATATGTGTTGATTAGGTTATAAGGGTCGGTATCGTTACCAACACTGGCCCAACCACCCCTTAGCTTACCTAATGACAACCAAGGCGCATCGATTAGGCTTGAAAAAACAATACTACCGTTTACCGAAGGATAGAAATATGAATTGTTATCGGCAGGTAAGGTCGAAGACCAATCATTTCTACCGGTAAGGGTCAGATAAAGAAAATTATCATATCCGAAAGAAGCAGACCCGAATACACTATTAATTCTTCTTTTCGTATCAAAATCGAAAAAAGTAGCAGGGCCATTCGTATTATTTATATTATAAATACCCGGTGCCGCCAAACCGCCTTCGGTTCGACCACCAATTCTATTGGTTTCTGCATCTCTTCGATTCATACCTACAAGCGCATCGAAACTCAACTTATCATTGAAAAAGAGCTTGTTATAGTTAAGTGAAGCCTCATAGTTGAGTTCTTGAAAGTTTCTATCGTTCTCGGTATATTGAGATTGACTTTCTCCACCTACGGCAATTCGCTCAGAAATTCTTAAATTATAAGTATCGGCATATATTTTCACCGATGCGAAGAGGTTATCGGTCACATCATATTTTAGACCGATATTACCGTACCAACGTATTCGCTTATCCGAAGCCGTATTCTCGTTTACGATCCAATATGGATTATCTGAGAAACGTGGCGAAGGATTATCAAAAGCAGTCCGGTTCCAAGTACGTTGTGTACCATCGGGCAATTGATATCTTTGAAGCCGTTCCATATCCAAGGAGGTCTGACCAAATTGGTAGAACTGTTGAATAAAACCGGTATAACCAAAGGCCGGTCGGTTAAAACCATCGGTAACCGTAAAGTTTACACCTGCATCAAAAGTCAGTCTGTCGTTTAGTTCGGCCGAACCCCTAAGATTTAAGTTGGTCTTATTCAAGCTCGTATTTGGAATAATACCCTTGGTTTGGGTATTGTTCATAGATAATCTAACGTTAGACTTTTCATTACCCGTAGAAAACGAAACGCCATTATTATATGAAATACCTACGTTATAAAAACTTTCACTTGAGTTCTTAGGAAATGTCCAAGGTCTGGGATTTAAAAAATCCTCAGGAAATTCAGGGTCAAAAGCATCCCAGTGCAATACTAATCTATTTGGATCATATCGAGGACCCCAAGATTCATCGGTCGCATAATCAACAATATCATAAGTGGTACCATTGATGGTTGCTTGGCTAAAATTGCTCTGGCCTATTGTGTCAGGGTTACCTGCGCCACCACCATACAATTTTTGAATCTTTGGAAAAATATTGATTTTATCAAAAGACACTCCCGAATTGAAGGTAATCTGTGATTTACCCGCTTTACCCGATTTGGTCGTAATAATAATTACACCGTTCTGAGCACGTGAACCATAAAGTGCAGCGGCCGGACCACCTTTAAGCACGTTCATGCTCGCTATGTCATCTGGGTTAATATCTTGAGACGCATCACCATAATCTCGACCCCCACTACCTTGTTGCTGGCCTGTGGAGTTAAAGTTATTGTTATCCAATGGCACACCATCTACAACATATAAAGGTCTGTTGTCTTGGGTAATCGAACCTGCACCCCTTAACAAAACTCTAGACGAACCGCCAAGGTTACCGCTGGAGTTTGAAATCGAAATACCCGCTACTTTACCCGATAGGGCATTTATGGCGTTACTGTTTCTAGCTTCGGTAAGTTCGTCACCATCGACTACCTGTGTGGAATACCCCAAAGATTTCTTTTCTCTGGAAATACCCAGTGCCGTTACCACAACTTCTTCCAGTGCTTCTGCATCTTCCACTACTTGAACATTAATAGTGCTCGATGCCGTTACCGCTCTGGTTTCATTTTTGTAACCGATGTACGAGAATACCAAAGATTGACCTTCGCTTGCCTCTATGGCATAGTTTCCGTCAAAATCAGTTTGGGTACCGTTCGTAGTACCTTGTACGACAATGTTGACACCTGGCAGGGGTAGGCCATCAGCATCTGTTACCGTACCGGTAATCGTTTTGTCTTGTGCAAACGATATCTGCACGATTAACGCCAATAGTAGCGTTAACAATCCTTTTTGTTTTGCTCTCATTTTTATAATTATTTGAATTAGCTGATGGCAAAAGTCTTAAATTCACGTTAATAATCCAATTATTTTTAACTTTAAATTATGCATGCATAGTTTTTAGGGTGTTAGAAAACCATAAATGCACCATGTTTTTTATTGAAATCACACAAAAGATGACGAACATGTTAAGAAAATAGAGTATTACGGATAATAATTATAAAAATCCGATCTTAATTATGTTAAAAAATCTTGAATTCAATAAATATGTACTTTTCACCCCACTATTTCTCTTTATTCGTCTTTTTCTTGCATTTTTTGGTTTTAAGTCTGCTCAATTAGCTCTATTTCGTTTCTTGGGAAGAAATGTCGAGAGATTTCAAAACAGTCTCTAGATCGGTTCGAAGCCGTTTGCCCAAATGGTTTTGTGTAATAGAAATGGAAAATGCTATTTAAAGGTTGCTTCGTTTGTTTAAATTTTTAGTATGCTCGTATTCTATTTTGAGCAGTATTGGCCTGAAATTTTTATATGTTTTTCAAAAGAAACTAAATGTATGGATTAGACGTATATTGGAACAGGTTTGTCTTCACTAAGTAATGCCTCTTTTTACTTCGCAATATATTTTCGACTTTTTCCATCAGTAATGACTTTATTTTTACTTTGTTTTTTTCGGATTTAACTCGAAGAGGTAAGCTATAACAGCTATTTTTCAGGCTTGATTTTAAAAGGATTTAAAAATCTTTAAAAATTAATCCGTATCAATTTGAATCTTTACGAAATAGTCTTACATTTGCCGACCCTTAAACAGAGGGATTTTATACATATATATTATAGTATGCCAACAATTTCACAATTAGTACGAAAAGGAAGGTCCACGATTACTAAGAAGAGTAAATCGGCGGCTTT
>ENA-ORXU01001240-ORXU01001240.1-marine-metagenome-genome-assembly--contig:-NODE-1240-length-22336-cov-5.789389_pt1 | contig 22336 bp, 20 predicted proteins | sample MGYA00237869_ERZ511484 | MGnify/ENA metagenome assembly ERZ511484
CGGATTCAATGTATAAGTACTTTGTGTTGTCTGAAGGTGGTCATTTCATCCGAATTTTCGATCGTGATTCTCAAATTCGTAGAACAGATCGAATTAAGAGTATGGTATTGCCATCAGGGAGTTTAGTTGTCGGGGCTCGTGAAAATTATGAGTATATAGATATAATGTTTTATCATGAGGTCAAATCGTACGGTGATCTGTCTCATAGTCAGTGGCAGATTTTGGATTCGTTATCTTCTGAGTATGTGGTGTGTATCATAAGTTCTGAAGCTTCTTATATCAATTCGAGGTGTGATACGAGCTTTGTTTTACAGTGAGTTTGAGCATTGACACTTAGTTATTTAATATAATTTTGGTTTTTATAGGGCAGATAGTCTGTTTGTTGCGTTTGGTTTTTTAATGTCATGATCAGCTTAGGCGATATGTTGTTGGTCATGGAATCATTAATAGGGTTTAGACTATATGTGAGTGATGTTTACAGCATATGTTGTTTTATAATTCAATTGCTCGATATGCTTGCTTAGAATCTTTATTAGAATCTTGTTTATGAAGGACCCATGAGGAGATGTACTAGTAGTATTTAGTCAGAATTTCAAATTGAAAACTTTGAGCAAAACTCTCAACCACTGTACGTCATACTTAATACAGACGAGGAAGTCATCGCGACTCCAAAGGGGTACAATCCAGATGAGAGCTGGAAAGATTACAATCAATACATGACTTGTGGCCTACAGAATGCGGTGAGTAGTATGAAATAATATCTCATCGAATTATTAAAGTCAGCCTCTGAAGAGGAAGGCATTAACTTATTTTACTCAAGATATAGGAGAAAATGAACAGCGCTGTTGGGTTAATCCTATTCATGCATTAGGATTTTTGGTTTATGCTTTTCGGCGACGTAACTGATTCTCAGTCAGGATGCACGAATAGGCTTGAAAGAATATTTTGTTTTATTATAGTTAGTAGTCGTGTTGAATCTGTGATATGTCCCTACAGCGTTGATACTAATTTTAGATCTAACGAGCAGCCCATTGGTCTAGCAGCATTTCTTCTCTAGCCATGACAGATTCGGGGCTAGATGTTAGCTTGTCCCGCCTGTCCTGTGAGACAGCATCAGAGAACCACCAAGCATGAGTATCTCGTATAGAGTCAACCAGTGGTCTTATTTCAAGACCATTGGCAAGTGCCTTGGAATTGCTGACTCGTGAAGATCCATAGTTGTTTTCTATCGGCATGATCCACGGGATGATATAGTGTACATTATGTTCCTTGAGAAACTCATAGTCGTCGATATAGACAAAGGTCGAAGGAACATCAAATGCGGACTGAGCTTCTTGAACAAAGGAATACATAGTCTGGTCATCGGCTGGTCCTACGGCATTAAAGATACCGGTCTTTCTCTGTTCGGCCAGTTTAATCATCCAAGTTGCGACGTCTCTTACATCAATATACTGTACAGGGTCGTCAGATTTTCCGGGCACCATGGTCTCCCCTCCTTGACTTAATCTCACTGGCCAGTAAGTGAATCGATCTGTCTGATCCGCTGGACCAAACATATAGGTGGGACGTACGATAATGGTGCGATCTGCGCCAAATTCTTTGAGAGCTGCTTGCTCAGACTTAGTCTTCATGACACCGTAGTCATATTCCATTTTCATCTCTGCATCAATACCCTCAGGCACCACCGTGACTAGCTTTTCAGATTCTTCTATCGTATTGCCAAGATATGGATAGTAAACCCCTGTCGAGGATGTGTACAGATAGAGGTCACAGCTATCCTTAAGCAAGGCGGCAGATCGAGCAGTCCACTCAGCTTTGTGCCCAGAATTGTCGATGACAACATCCCATTTTTTACCCTTCAGAGACTCAAGGTCATCTTGCCTATCGCCCACGAGTTGTTCTACTTTTCTAAAGAGATCTTGGTAAATTGTAGGCTTAGTCTTTCCACGTGTAAATGTGGAGACGCTATGGCCTTGAGATAAAGCATAGGCAATCTGATGCGGTCCTAAGAAGCTTGTGCCACCTAGTAGCAGTATCTTGAGTTTGCTTTTATCTTTCTGCGAATCTGAAGGCGATTTCTCCTCAGTAGAGCCGCAGCTCACGAGTGATGACGCGATCAATGGAAGGGCGACTCCAGCTTTTATGCTGAGTTCTATAAAATTTCTCCTTGATCTTTTCATGGCAGTTCGTCTAGTTATTGACTATTTTATTTTAGACAATTTGATTTGTATAGACGTCAGCTACACACCAAATTGTGTGAGATGATGATCAAGGTGTTTATAGAACATGTTATTCCACTCTTCCGCTTTGAGCGGGCCGAAGGAGTGAGATTCCTTTCCATCGAAGTAATTTTCTCCGAGCTCTTGAGTTTTATTCATATAGGCAATTAAGCGGTCTTTCTCTTTAGCAAATACCTTTGCGTCTTTTATCAAAAATTGATTAGCTGTACGGCTGTTTCTTTTATAGGGTTTTTCATTGACGACGGTATTCTTTACGAAGGCTTTGAGCAAGGTACGAGCAAATGCTCCTGGTCGAGGATGTATATCATCATATACCATCTCATAGGTTACGTTGCAGTGTGCAAGCATTTTGTCGACAGACATAGTACCCCATGCTGGCTGAGTGTCTGGGCTTAGCTTGTTGATTCTATTGATGAGCCCCTGTGTAACTTCTTGTGTAAATATATTTCTCATTCAATCGATTTTATTAGCTGTAAATTTTGCTTCAGAGAATGTGAATGCTAAATTCCTCTCGTACTCGTTTTATCGGGATGTCTAGGTAGCTTTTATATTCATAGAATGGCCATGGTTCAGTCATCTTTCTAGCTCGTTAGATAACTTTTGATATGACTGTGATATATCTGCTTATGTGCCTAAGAATATGTTTCAGGCTATAAGCTCTGAATAAGTGGAAGGCCTTGGCTGATTGATAGCCGCGTGTAGTGACTGCAATGTTCTGATCTGTTCCAAGTGATGTCCAGATCTTGACGACAGCTTCGCCGTATAGGCTAGTGTCACATCCAAAGACTACATGTGCAATGTCATGACTCTCCATGAAGTCATGAGCTACCTCTGAGCTATACGGTTTTGAGAAGTACTTGCTATTGCGACTGCGGAACAGTTGTAAGCCTTCTTTTAATGAGATGTTATCATACATGAAGTAGTCCATTATAAGCAGTAGTCAAAGCTAGATTACATCCACTAGATATGAATACCTGAGGCTAATTTACAACATATATAGCAACTGGATTCATCTAGACTATCATGGATGCGCACTCAGCGGTCTCGTCACTGTCTCAGTCCATTCTGCGATTTCATACTGTACCAGGAATACATCTGCTTGCATTAGGTTTTATCCTAGACTTTCTCAGCACCTGTTCTGTCACTTCCTGGCCTCGGCATGTGTAGGGTTCTCGTCGTCATGGAGAAGATATAATAGCAGGAAAGGCACTGAAAAGATAAAATAGGATATATCTACTTTGCTCTCCATATATGATCGGGTCAAGCCAGAATGATGTATGTGGAATAGGGCATAGATACTGATAGCTATAAACAAGCTGATACCGCTGTAAAAGTGCTTATCAGATGAAGACCGCACAAGTAGTCCGAGTACTATGGCTATAGCAATAAATAGTAAGGTATATGCCGATGGGATAAGGAAGGATGATTGTATGATAAAAGGGTTTATAGTCCAGAAATCATCATAGAAATACAGGAGAAAGGGAAGGAATGAAAGAGCGAATGCGCTCATGGATACAAGCGTGAATAGAATAATTTTCTTGTAGGAGATTTCTCGAAGTGATAGAGCGGATAGATAGAATACTACATAGGGAAGGATGTAAACACTTCGTGTCGATAGCATAAGACCTGCGCAGATGGCGATACCGTAAAAGCTCAGTTGGGAGTGATCTTTTGATCTATCAAAGGCATCTAGCACAAATACCACTAAGAGACTAAAGGTGAACAAATTACTCCTTGTCGTGATCTCCCAGAACATGAACACAGAAGTCAACAAGAAGATACTTATGGGCATCGTGTACGTGCTCTCTTTGTAGTTGCGCACTAGTGCAATAGCAAGTATAGTATAACCAAGAGCGCTCAGTAGACTGAGCTCGCCGAGCAAGTGAAAGGGTAGTGCGATAAGAAAGTAAATAGGCATAGGCCCTGGTGGATTACCGAGATGCGATCGTGCATAGTATGGGTAATTACCCTGTGAGAGTTCATGTATAAATGAGGAGATTACACTCCATCTGTCTACTTGTAGTGAGTCGAGAGATATGGAAGTGTGACTCACGATGACCAGTAGTGTAATAAAACCGAGCAGTACTGCTACTGCTGCTTTAGGTAACCATGTAAGTCTAGCAAGTCTGTTGTGGTAGTAAAAGCCGTAGATCTGGGCAATGAGTAGACTTAAGGACAAGACTAGCGCGTAGTCCGTATAGCGAGTCGCGTACTTATAGCAAAATATGAAATTAATTGCGACGAGCAGCGCGATGACTATGTGGTCTTTGATGGAAGGCATCGGTTAAAAGTACTAACCACGCTGTGAGTCTAATTTCTACAAGCGATGACGCACCATACTTTCTGTAGATTGAGATGGTAGACGGAAAGTTGGAGCAGTGGTGTCTTGAGTTTTTAACTCTTATTCCCTGACGTATATTTTCATACTCTTTTGATTGCAGGTAAGTACGCCATTACCCGTACCGATCCAGATGTTGCCATCGCGATCCTCACCTATGCCAAATAGCACCGAGCCTGGTGATGATATATGTCTGACGCTGTTGGTCTTATCAGTAGATACATTCAATGCAGTATCAGGTGCCTGCCAGCCGTATGATATGCTGTGACTTGAGATGGTCCAAATGACACCCTCACGATCTTCGTGTATACCCACCATCATCTCTTGAGACAGCTGAGTGTATATACTGCCGTCGTAGTACCATAGACCCTCACCGCCTCCTAGCCAGATACCCCCATTGCGATCCTCGATGATGTGGCGGATATTCCTAAGCGCTAGCCCGTCTTGAGTAGTAATTTTGGTGAAGCTGATTCCATCGTATGTACAAGCTAGGCTTCTAGTTCCTATCCAGTACGTACCCTTGGTATCTTGGATAATTCTATTGACATCATCCGTGGGCAGGCCATCATCCGCCGTATAGACTGTCCAAGAGGATCCATCATATCGGCTGATTCCACCCCCGCTTGATATCCAGATATTGCCTGCTTTATCTTCATAGATGTCTATAGTCCGATTGTTTGCAAGACCATTATCAATAGTGTAGTGGGTATACATGCCATGATCATATCTATACACGCCGTAGTGTGTGCTGGCTATCCAGATAGTTCCTTGAGTATCCTCCAGCGCATCAAAGGCGTTAAAGCCACTGGAGTCAGCAGCAGAGGGTAGAGGAGTGAAGATGTTTCCATCAAATGAAAGTACGTCTGTAAAAGATGCTAACAGTAGATCACCATCTGCTGTATTTCTTATTCTGCGGGTAATTCTTGTAGGCGCATAAGGTGAGACGATTGTATCTATCGTGACAGAAAACTCACTCACGTGATTAGTTAATTGAGCTTGTGGTATGCTGCCAAGGCTGCTTTTCGATTTTGTCTCATTGCAAGCTGCGAGGAGAAAACACAGGAGAACTATGAGCGAAGTACACCTATTCATAAGTTATGGTAAGTCCTAGGAGTAGTCAATTATTCAGATATAAGTAAATAGTAATTGTCTAGATCCCTTATCGCAAATTCTCTCCTACCAGAATTTTCACTTATGGCTGGTTTTTTTTCAATGGTAGCGTTTAGATTGATAGCTCGCCGCCATATATCGTCTACTGATTCCACTCTGATGTATAATATGAGGCCATTTCCAGCAGATTTCCTTGGTTCCGTAAGAGTGGGATGATCATGCTCTCCCCACTTATGGAGGCAAAGCAGCACGATGCCTTCTTTATTGATCAATATCTCAAAAGTATCACCTCCATGATTGCTTTTACAATCAAGCAGTTTTTGATACCACTCGGAGCTTTTGGCGACATCTTGGACGCCGATGATTGGTTCTGTGCGCATCGCGTTGATATTTTCTATTGACGAAGTATTTTATCCATCTTGCGTCCCCGAGCGAGTTCATCGACCAGCTTATCTAAGTATCGCACTTGGCGTGTCAACTCATTGTCTATTTCTTCTATGCGGTATCCGCAGATCATTCCTGTGATAAGAGACACATTTTCGTGTAGAGATGCATCTGCGAAAAACTCTTTGAAGCTCACTTTTTCAGTAATTTTCTTATGTATGGTTTTCTCGTTATATCCTGTGAGCCACTCGATCACCTGATGCAATTCCTCTACGGTGCGACTTTTCTTTTCTACTTTGGAGACATAGTGCGGATATACTGAGGCGAAGCTCATGTTGGCTACTCTCTCGTTGTGCTCGGGTGTCGTTCTCATATGGAAGGGGAATCTTATTATTAAAGATGCTGGATTTACTATTGAGCCCGTGACATTGTAAACTGGGTAACGAATGTGCCGGCCCAGTCAGGTTTGCTCCCATCAGGGTAGGTCTCGTCAAACATAGTAAGCTCCATTTGATCTTGGACAATGGAGTAAGGGTAATATTGTGTGCCTACTTCAAATCCAGGCACTTTAGCGATCATGGCAGTAGTGGTGAGAGTGGAGTCAGTATATGCGTAAGTGCCAGCATTAACTACGACAGACCTGAAGCCTGCTATGGTTTCTTCATCTGACGGAGTCGAAAGTTTGTCGAAGGGCACTCTAGGTCTTCGAGTCGGTATCCACATGGTGGAATTTCTAGTCGCATCAACCATGAACATGCCAGGTTGAGCATTCTCGAAGACATAAGACGTATTTGAATTAATCCACGAGATGGATTTTACATCCCATGTCCCGATGAGCTCAGGTGTTTGTTCATGGGAAGTGCGGGGTACATCAGTAGTACATGAGGTGAGTACACTTGTAGCCGTTATAAGTATAAGTAGGAGACTAGAACTCAAGATCGTCACTCGTACAGCAATCATTTGTTTGAGATTGTTAGTCATCTTAGGCTTGTTCTTAGCGTGGAGGTTCATCACACGGCTAACATACGAGATTTAGCGATTCATCTTGACCAACGTACCCAAATTCGCCTTAAGATTTAGCGATTTCGTACTAGTAATGAATACGATAAGCATCTGGTCCATCTGGAGCTCTTCATCCCATCAACGCATGTGCATGTTGTCGGAATTTTAGTCCTGTCTTTTTTCACTTTTGATCTGCTCATAAGCGTGCTCTAGTTGTTCCTCAGAGGGTGTGATTTTAGGTTGCTCGGTGGATCCTTCTTTGTCTAGGGATAAATTAACATAGAGTGGGAAGTGGTCGGAGTCTATGTCGGCGCAGCGTTCTGCTCGGATGGCTCTGAAGTGTCTAGATACGAAAATGTGATCGAGTGGCCAGCGTAGAATAAAATTGTCCGCATTGTAGGTGTTGTAAAATCCTCTGCCTTTTCTTATATCCAGTAATCCACTGATGGCTTGAAATAACCTAGTAGATTGAGACCAAGCCACGTCATTGAAATCGCCCATGACGATGACAGGTCTAGAATTACGCATGCTTGCCAGCGCTACCTTCATCATCTCGGCATCTCTATCAGTGGAGCTAGGATTGTGCTGTGGTGCCGGTGGAGTAGGATGAATAGCATAGAGTTGGATGGTATCTAAATCTCCTAGAATAAGTAGAGATTGCATCGAAGGTATACTGTCATCGACTAGAAATGTCACTGAAGGATCTACAAGCTCATATGTTGAATAGAGGAGCATGCCATAGGTGTTATCTAGTGGATACTCTATGCTGTAGGTATAGGTTGATTTTATACCATCTCGAATTTCACTTCTCCAGCGCTCATTTGTTTCTGTCAGGAGCAATACATCAGGATTGTATCTGTGGATCTCATTCAGTAGAAGTTCAGTAGACTGATTCTCTTGTAATACATTGGAGGTAAGAAGCGATAGAGTTTTGCTACTGTCTATGTCCTGAGCATCAAGTACTTCATGCGAAGCAAATGGCGTGTACGGATATATCTTGGCTCCTTGATAGATGAAGCAGGACACGAGGAGCGCCAGTATTACATAATCGATTTTCTTTGCTTTACGTAGGAGTAGGAGTAGAAGATAGCTTACGCCAACTACTGCAGTGAAAATGGTCAATTGAAAATGCGGAAAGTCAAAAATCCGAATCCACCAATAGTCAATTGCGATAAAAGGCAGTAGGGTGAGAATAATGGCTAGTGCTGCGGCAATTCTCAAGATGATTTTCATACTCGAGTCTTGGAGGTAGTGATAGCGCCAAGAAATCCTACTTTGCTATGGGTCATCTCGTGGGACTTAATGAGTTATAAAAGTTTGGTGTAGGTAGTATATTTTGCGTAAATGACGAGTTTGTAATACACTTCACTCACCTTATACTATACTCACGGACTATAAGTTCATGTGTGTGATGAGATTGCATCCCTGATCGACTTGCTTAGCTCTTCAATATGATGCGTGACTGAGTCTCTATGGTGTAAGCCTATCGTGTAGCAGGCTTCGTAGTGAGAGCCGAAGTTGCGATAAGATGAGGTGCTTCTCTGACGTGGCATAGTGTACCATAGTGTACTATACGGCGAGGAGGGAGAATATCACTATGCTTGCACATACGTGTCGATCGACAGCTTAGTCTCGAGGATTTATTTATTGATCCATTGTATCAGCTCTTCAGCATCAACGATTGCCCAGCTATGTGGATGTCTCACGCCGTTAGCTCTATATCCACGATCATTCGTCTTGATATAATGCACAGCGGCATCACCATAGAGCTTCCGTAAATCTTCCTCCATCCTTTCTATGTGGTGGGCATTCATGTCTTCATAGGGGGTTTGACGATTCTCTCTCCACCATGCTGTATCTGGTTCGGAATAAAGTCTGATTTCCACATCTTGGAGATGAGATAGATTATTGACTGTATGCGACTGTGCAGTATAGGGTGATCTTTCTTGATATACCTGAAGACTGCTATCACCTTGACCAAATTGCCTATCAAATTTATTGATGATCATATTCGCTTCCATGATTGCTGGCTGACTGAAATCTCGTTCGACGATTTTATGCGCACCTTGATAGAGTGCTAGTAGATCAACTGGTGAATCAACGATGAACACACCGGACACTGACAGATCTGATTTGGATGAGCCTATATAATCTGCTAAGAGCAGTGAGACATTGCCGCCACTAGAAAATCCGCCTATGTAGATATCTTCTGTGGGTAGGGAATGCGCTTTTGCAGCCTCGGTAATAATAGAGTGAAGAGAATCCTTTTCTTCTTGAGATAGCCATAAGCGTTGATTAAAATTCATAAGCATGATGGCTATTCCGCTTGATAAGGCCGCATCTACGATGGGTAGCTCTTGCTTCGTATTGAGGGCATCGCAAGGAAAGCAAGGGAAAAGTACAAGGAGGCTTTGGCTGTTTCCAGCAAATACCAATTCGTAGTCATCCGTAGTGATAATCGTGGGAGTAGTAGACTCCTTGTTCACATGATGCTGAGCGTCTTTATGATTACAAGCACATACGAGAAGTAATGGAGTGCACAGATAGATACATGTCAACTTTATTCTAGCCATAAATGATCTTAGGGCTCTTGGCGAGCCATGTGCAATGGGAGCATTATACATATGGTGTTAATTCTCGTGAATGGAGGTGATTTCTTCATATGCCGCTAAGGTAGAGGATGATAAGTACATTATTCACCTGTGGTACTATAAGATTTGAACTGGTCTTTTACTGCTGGGTTATTGTATCAATTGTTTGCAAGTCACGCCTAGGTCGTCTGTAATATTCCTATCTCTGCTAGCGCTTTACTTTTCACCAGCCAGGACACACCGAATGATACAAGCGCTATTGACTCTGCCCAAAATATGACTGTGCTGAATGGCCAATAATCGGCTAGCACGAGTACGAGCAATAGCAGCACGACGAACCATATGAGTAGGCCGCAAACTTTATAGATGGTCTGTCTTATTTTATCAGATTTATTCTCTACTTCACCTTTAGTAAATTGCACGAATGACATATATCCCATCATGGTGATGAATAGTCCCGCGGCAATAAGATGTACTGTGTCTTTGATGTGATTGTCATGTGCATTTGGCACTCCAGTATCACAGTAGCCACATGCTGTAGGTATAAATGCTACGATAAATGCACAGACTCCAGCAAGATTAGTAATCAGGTTATCACTTAGCCATTCGCCGTCTTCCTTCGGATATCCTTTATAGGATATTAGGATGAGGCTGAACGATATGAGTATACCTGTGAAAATCACAGACATATCGGTGTAGTAGAAATGACTTATTGAACTCTCTACATGTCCGCGATTGCCCAGTATCAGAAGGAAGGGCATGGCTATACCCAGTACGCCTATCAATCTTCGCAGTGCGACGTAATTCACATTGATAGCTGGGTCTTTGTGATCAGATTGTATTGGCATTTCGTGGGGCGAGTTGGTGCTTTGACGGACTAAGATAGCATCTTGATGGGCAAGCGGTTTGAGGCAAGCTGCTAAGCTAATTTCCTATAGCATGGTGACAGTTAGTTTCACGAACTACATGCCGCCCCATCGACTTTACTCAGAGCCCCGACGTAGCCTGAATTACTTGACTCACAAGTTGGATATTTGACAGACACGGATCTTACAGTAGTCATGAGCAAGTTATGGCTTAAATGACTCAGGGTGTAGATCCTATCTATAGAGTAGTTAGATCTTTTCACCCGTAGGCAGTGCCTTTTGACTATGTATGACAGGTGCTTTCTTAGTGCTAGGCTCATCTAAAATGATTATATTTGAAGGGCATGACATGTCATACCTCAGCAGTTTCATTGGAAACTTGCTTGGATGTGTCTTGTTAATTTCGTTTTCATTTACTTCTAAACCAAATTCACCTATTATGAAAAAAATCTTTACTCTTTTATCCTTCTCTCTGGTACTGAGCTTATCTGCCCAGGACATTACAGAGGGCCTTGTCATTCACTACCCACTAGATGGTAACTTCATAGAAGCTATCTCAGGTGAAGAGGCTGTGAATAATGGTAATCTCACCTTTGAGGACGGTCAAGAAGGCTCACAAGCTGTACGATTCACCGATCAAGATGCCTATTTTATAACCACGAGAGGTGCTCTTCAGGTAGGACTAGAAGCAGAAGGTGGTACGGCCGGTACATTCGCTATGTTTGTTAACCATAGAGCAGAGCCTCTAGATACAGATCGCCAGAACTATATCGCTCAGAAGAACGGTTGTGGAGATGATGACAACAATCGAGGACGTGTAGTGCTTTATCGGCAAAATCCTAACAACGCATCTGATCCAGATAGCATCATCTCATTTATCGGGGGGCAACCATTACGGACTGGGTATAAGCTTGATATGGCTGATACATGGATTCACCTCGCCTTTACCATCGATCCAGAGATCCAGGAATGGGCTTTCTATGTAGATGGCGTAGAGGTCATGCGCGAGAGTTCTGGAGGTACACCTGAGAATTCATGTGGTGAGTTTGTTATAGGTCATCACCTTACGTTTACTAATGATGGCCAGACCTTTGATGGACTTATGGATGAGGTGCGATTTTATGATCGAGTCCTCAGTACAGAGGAAATTGGACTATTAGCCAATCAGTTTACCACTGCTACTAAGGAGATCTTGGTTTCTGATGCGGTAACTCTCTCGCCTAACCCAGTAGCTACTAATCAGCCGATCAATCTGACGATTGATAATACTGTGTTTACTTCTGGGTCACCTATTACTGTAAGCATCATGGATGCTACTGGTAATAGCGTGGTACAGCGTCAGTTTGATACTGTCGGTGAGAATGTCACGATAGATCACGATTTGCAACCTGGTCTTTACACACTCGGTCTTACAGATGGTGAGAAGCGAGCTATTGTGAAGGTCGTAGTGCAATAAATTATATCATACATGCCTATGGCATGATAAGAGGCCCTTACTATTCTAATAGTAAGGGTCTTTTTTGTGTTGGACCCATTTCGTGTATTAGGATTTATTGATGGGTTCATCTTTTTACATAACGTCCATGTTTATAGAGACTTATGACGATTTGGAATAATCTGCGAGTGTAACTTTTTCTTACGGACAAGATGACTCTCCTAAAGGGCCTTTAATCCATATGTCAACTCTCGTCAGTTTACTTCGCGCCTAGCGTCTATCTGCTTCAGCCTCAGGCATTTCACCTTCTCGCTATAGCACGCTATGACTCGTCGGCGGAACACCTGACGCTCTTGCAGCTAGTCACTATCCATCGAAGCCTAATGCACGAATTGGGTTTATTCTTATTTTATCGTAGCTGGCTCTCGCGTTATAATTAGCTTTTTTTCAAGCATTACTCTTCTTGTATAGTAAAAATTAGCTCATCTTTAAATATCTCTGTCACGTTTATAGTTGGTAGCATCAATTTGCTCAGCCATGACGGCTTTCGCTCATGTAGTATACCTCTACTTGTGCCAATGGTCAATACTAATAGGTGAGTGAGCAACTGCTCATTTAGGTGTAGTTGGTTATTATTGACGCATAAGTCCCAGTAGCCACTCGCCAGTTTAAAGTGGCAGTTACATGTCATTGACAATATTTCATTATTCTTTTGCTCAAATGAGAATGACGCGGACATGCCCACTAGAAGGTCGTCAAAATTCACATTGACTTCTGCTCCAAATGCAATGACGGTTTTCTCCTCATGTGAGATAAAGTTACCTTGATCATAGGAAAACTTTGTTGTCGATATGCCTTTAAGTTGAAACTCTATAGGTTGTGGGTCTGAGCTCATGCGGCTGGGCTTATGCTGTAGGTGGGAGACTCTTTGCAAATCTTAGCATTATGGATGTCTTTCTGAATTTGTTGCTCGAAAGCAATCTTGGTTTGTGTGTATTCAATATGTCTTAGATCTAGTGCTAATTCTATTTGAAATCTATGGAGCTTTTCTGGTGTAACAGTGATGAGGCGAATATCAAGCGCCTTCTCTATTTGTCTGATCTTTGAAAGTGTCAAGTTTTGTCGACCCTTCACAATACGAGATAGAGCTTGAGGCTTGACATCTAGTAAGTTGGCAAGATCTATCTGCTTCATGTTCCGCTTTTTCAAAGTAGATAATATACGAATCGCAATTGTCGAAAAGTCATTAAGAGCTAGCTCATGTTTCTTATTCCAATCGGCTTGCTTAAGCCACGACGCCTTTTCATCAGAAGTAGTGGCAATTAAGTTTAATTTGAGCAATTTATCCTCTTTTGTAGTATTCATCTTATTGTAATTTGGTGGGTAGATTTATTGGCTAATCATTTGAATCTTGCGCAAGTAAGTTGTGGTACTATCAAGTTTTCGTAATTCCTTCAAAAGATCTGGATCGTCTTGCATTTTAGGTACTAACTTAATGGCGTATCCAGTTAGTACATACAAGTTTATATCGCACTTTACGGCGTAGAGCCTTATCCAAGGAGCGATTTGGCGAGAACCCTTAGCTTTTGTATCAGTAGCATATCGTGAATGGCTGAACGCGTCATCTTTATGTAGCGGCAGGAACATTTCATCAAGTTGCGTAGTTTTATGGCCGATACCATGGGCTAGTAATCGAAAATTATCAAGAAGATTTTGAGATTCTCGTCGTGTAAATACTACTGCCTGTTCTACGCTTGGTGAAAGTGATGTATAAAAATTAAGTTTGCCAGAATGTTGTTCGAAATATTCATTCAGTTTTTCTGCGTCAGAGAAGTATTCAGCCATCATGTCAAGACAATGCACGTCATCTTCCGGCCATTGAACGGCGTATAAGGATTCTTCAATGATGGTCGCAATCTCCAATGTAACGTAATAGTACGCATAAATGTTTATTTCTGCGGAATTTTAACATTCAGTCATAGGGCGTAAGTAGATCGCTTACTCTTCAATCATGAAATGTGTTGACCATTGCCATCTGAAGTTTAAGGGTAATACATGTGAGTTTAGCCAACAGACATCATACGTTCTCAACAGCGCTCATATTCCACCCCACACAGATACAGTCCTTCGGCCGCAGCGCTTAGTGGACGCTCGAGAGCTACTCTTCGCTCTAGGGCATCGCGGACCTCGTCGATGGTGATTTTGCCTAGGCCGACTTGTAGGCAGGCTCCTACAATGAGGCGTACCATACCGCGTAGAAAGCGATTGGCAGAGACGTGATAACTCCATACTTCTGGCTCAAATACCCACTCTGATTGGTATAGAGTGCATCGCTTGTGATTTTCGTCGGAGCCAGTCTTGCAGAAAGTCTCAAAGCTCCCATAATCGAGAAGTAGTGCTGCGCACTTCTCCATTTCATCTTGGTCGTAGGCATTTGCTCGAAAGAGCCTCGTGCTCAATCCGTGGAGAAATGGCTCCTTCTCTGTATGAATGCGGTAGACATATGACCTACGTACAGCACTAAAACGTGCGTGCATCTCGTCGCCGACTGGCTCGTGACCGAGGTAGGCAATATCCCGTGGAAGCATCTTACTGAAAGCATACCATTTCTTGTCAGTCAATGGCTCTGCAGAATCAAAGTGAAAAAAGTACTGACTTGCGTGCACACCACTATCAGTACGTCCACAACCTACGATAGGAGTGGGGATGTGGAGAAGTCTAGTGAGACTGTCTTCTAGTACCGACTGTACGGCAATGCCATTGGGCTGTGATTGCCAGCCTACATAGTGAGTGCCTCGATATGATATCTCTACGAGGTAGCGCTGCATGAGTAGAGGCTAGGCTGCTTTGAGCTTAGACACTTTGTCTTTGCTAAGTTTGTCTTCAGCATAGTCACGCGTGATGACGAAGCTCTTGATGTCTTTCTGGCTGGGAAGCTCGTACATCAAGTCCGTCATGATAGCTTCAAAGATTGATCTCAGGCCTCTTGCGCCCAGGCCATACTCGATAGCGCGATCAGCGATAAACTCGATCGTGTCTGATGGTATCTCTAGTTCTACACCTTCCATCTCTAGGAGCTTGGCGTACTGTTTTACGAGAGCATTTTTAGGCTCTTGCAAGATGCGTACGAGAGTCTCCTTGTCAAGTGGATTGAAATAGGTGAGTATAGGTAGACGACCTAGAATCTCGGGTATCATACCATAGGTCTTGAGATCTGTATGTATGATGTAGCGCAGGAGTTCCTCATCAGCAATGTCAAGCTGATCATCGACGCCCTTAAATCCTATGCTAGAGGTATTGAGACGACGAGAAATTGCTTTCTGGATGCCGTCAAATGCACCCCCACAAATGAAGAGAATATTCTGTGTATTCACTTTGACCAATTTCTGCTCTGGGTGCTTGCGTCCGCCTTGTGGTGGCACATTCACTTCAGTGCCTTCGAGCATCTTGAGCATGGCTTGTTGTACGCCCTCACCACTTACATCACGAGTGATGGAAGGATTATTGGACTTGCGAGCGATCTTGTCAATCTCGTCGATGTACACGATGCCGCGCTCTGCTGCAGCAACATCATAGTCGCATGCCTGGAGAAGGCGAGTAAGCATACTCTCCACATCTTCACCGACATAGCCTGCCTCCGTAAATACTGTGGCATCTACGATAGCAAATGGTACTTGGAGAAATCTTGCAATGGTCTTCGCCATCAGCGTCTTTCCTGTACCTGTCTGCCCTACGAATAAGATGTTACTCTTCTCTATCTCTACATCTGTAAAATCACTCTGGTAGCGCAAGCGCTTATAGTGATTGTACACTGCCACGCTGAGATACTTCTTAGCCTCGTCTTGCCCTATGATGTAAGTATCTAGAAACTCCTTGATGTGCAGTGGTGTCAACTCCTCTGGCAAGGAGAACTTGCCAGGCTTAGCTACATCTATCTGTGAGTCCAGCTCGTCATTGATGATCTGCTCCGCCTGCTCTACACAGACCTCGCAGATATGCCCTTCGAGCCCTGCGATGAGAATGAGCGTTTCATTCTTGTCTTTCCCACAGAAACTACAGTGGATCACTTCTCTCTTATCCTTGGATGCCATATCTCTAGCCTTTACGGATGATGCTTACGATTTGTTACTTGCGCGCTCTAGTACCTCATCGACTAAGCCATATTCTTTAGCTTCTGTCGCTGTCATCCAATTATCGCGATCACTATCTTTCTCTATGGTGTCATGATCTTGTCCTGTATGTCGTGCAAGGATCTCATAGAGTTCTTTTTTCAACTGACGGATGAGATTGTAGCTGATCTCCATATCAGAGAACTGCCCTTGCATACCACCGCTTGGCTGGTGGATCATCACGCGACTGTGCGGTAGACATGTACGCTTGCCCTTGGTCCCTGCGCAGAGGAGTACGGCTCCCATACTGGCTGCCAGCCCTGTACAGATCGTGCTCACATCAGGAGCTACATACTGCATGGTATCGTAGATGCCCAGACCAGCAATCACCGATCCTCCTGGGCTATTGATAAACATCTGCACGTCACGCTTAGCATCAGTACTCTCGAGGAAGAGGAGCTGCGCCTGTATGACATTGGCTACATAGTCGTTTACTGGTACTCCCATGAAGATGATGCGATCCATCATCAATCGCGAGAATACGTCCATACCTACTACATTCATCTGGCGCTCTTCTATAACTTGAGGAGTGAAGCCATTGATATTGGGCACACTAGTGGCCATGTACTTATCTAGGTGAGCACTAGATATTCCCTGGTGCTTGGTGGCATACTTATAAAATTCCTTTGCGTAATCCATTACTTTCTATAGTTTTTATGTCCTCTATTGAGTTGTATAACGATCGTAATGATACAATCTATATGATGCTCCAACAAGCAATCATCGTCACGGTTCGTCTGAGACCTCGATAGAATATATACTTCTTTACAAAGAAGAACACTGCAAGTAGAGATGAGATCGGCTGGAGCGTCTAGTTACGACCCTATTTCTTCACGCATTTGCGCGTAAGCGCTATCAAGCTCTTCCTTGGTTACAGCCTTGCTTTCCTGCGGCAATTTTTCAATTAATATGGCGATCAGCTTCTCGTTGAGCACTTTGTCATACTCACGATTGTAAGTCTCCTTATTCTCCATCATGTTGTCCGCCATCTCATTGAGACGATCGTCCTCCACATACTGCATGTATTGAGAGAAGTACTGGCGTATGCCCTGCTTTACGGAGTCAAATACATCGTTTTCATCCACACTCACTTCGTATTTCTCGGCATAGGCATTGCGGATGATTGTCCACTTCATTCCTTGCTCAAAGCTCGCCCACTGCTCGTCTGTCACGGGCTCTGCATTTTCACTTTGCTGAGCAAGCCACGTACGCATATGCTCTTCTGGGAGCTCCATGCCGCTTGCTTCCAGTAGTCCTGTGCGTAGCTGATAGGTCATGAGACTCTTGGCTACGTCTTCGGTATACTGCTGCATCTGGACCGTTACCTTGTCGCGAGCTTCTTTCTCATTACTCACTACATCTTTACCGAAGTACTTGTCATAGAAGTCCTGATCTAGCTTGGCTGGCATCAGTCGCTGCACTTGAGCGATCGTCCCACGATACATAGATCCCGTTTCCTGCTCGCTATCTTCAGGGATATTGAGGAGATGTTTGCGGACCCACTTTGGATCACTGTTTTCTACTTGGTAGATATCTATGTCTAGGGTATCGCCGACCTTGCTTCCCAGTGCTTTTTTCTTGACAGCCTCATCTTTGATCTGGCTGGTAAGCAGGAGAAACTTGGTCGACCAGCCACCTTCTTTTACTTTTTTACCATCGAGCTCTACGGCCTCGATATGCAGTAGATCGTCCTCTTGGATCGCATCTGTAACGTCTTCCTTCTCACCGAGCTGCTTCTGTGCTTGCGCCAGCGCTTCTGTGATGTCTTCATCACTTATAGTCGCTTCATGCTTCGTCAGTGTGACGGCCTTGGCGAGTGCGTCAGTAGCTACGGGTGGCTTTAGAGCCAACTGAAAATCTAGACTATACTCTGACTGCTCCATAGAGATTTCCAGAGGTGCTTGGTCTTCTACGACGATAGGATTACCGAGATATTCGATCTTCTCATCTTCGAGGTGCTTGTAGAGGCTTTCATTGAGCTTTTGCAGGACCACATCTTGGATGATCTGCTTACCATACATCTTGCGGATGATGCTCTGAGGCGCTTTGCCACGTCTAAATCCCTTGAGATTGGCCTGCTCGCGATAGTCTTTGAGTTGTTTCTTAAAGTCGTTCTGGTAGTCAGCGGAGTCAATCGCGACACGGATACTCATCAACTGAGGAGTACTCTGGAGTGTTTCTACATTCATATGCTCTGAAGCTTGCGGACTACGAGAGTCGCAGGTATAGTGGATAATCGAGGAGATTGGCTGGTAGATGTCTGAGTACCGTCGTACGCTAAGCTACTGATGGATGGTGGATCTGTGGAGCCTTGTCAGGCAAATGCACACTTGGCTTATCATTCGCCCTGTGTGAGCCATCTGTATCGTAATTCTCAGATTGTCAAGGCCCAGAGGCAAATAAGCTCCGCAGTTCCTTGATTGTGCGGGTGGAGGGACTCGAACCCCCACGCCGTGAAGCACTAGATCCTAAATCTAGCATGTCTACCAATTTCATCACACCCGCATACAAGGGAGCCGAAACTCCTTAAAAAGAACGTCTTCCGAAAAATTCGGGTCGCAAAGATAAAAGAACCTCCTGTCATATGCAACTGTAGTTCTGTACATGGTTATATAGAAAAGACAACGATCAGCTCTTCACCACATTGATCACTTCCCATCCATGGTCAAATCTCATAGCTACACGATACATAGCGCTAGGGTAGCTGCTCAGATCCACAGTGAGCTGTCCCATGGGGACTCGATCAATCATCTGTATGTGTGACATTTCCTGACCAGTAGCGCTCAGTACTTTGTAGCCCAGAAGTATAAGCTCCTCGCTGAAGTCTAGGGTCACGATAGACGTAGTAGGATTAGGATAGGCGCGGAACTCATAGACTCGCGGCTCTAGCTCTGGGACATCGGTGATGAGGACATCATCACATCCAGGGACTATACATCCTACGCTGTCCACCTTAAGCACCCACACATTTTGAACCTGTCGCTCATCGAGGAAAGTAGCCGATTCACCAACGGCGATGTATCCACCATCGCTGGTGGCTAGGGCTCGACCACGAAGCTTATTTGTTCTATTTGCGTCCGTAGAAGATGCAGCATAGTTTTTATGCCAGAGCACCTGGCCTTCAGGATTCATGAAAGAGAGAGTGGCAGTCGCGTGATGCGTATTTGGTGGTCTATCCTCTAGGATGATACTACTAGTAAGTATGTTCCAGCCTGTAAGTATGTAGTTGCGACTGTGTGCAGGAGCTATGGTCTGCCATGAGGTATAGTACATAGTATCCCGCTTTCTTTCCCACAGGACTTCCAAGTCTTGATTGATTCCTATCGCGTAGTGAGAGAAGCTATCTACACCAACATCATTGGGGCCTAAGTGATCTAGATCTCCATAGTTACCAGTGACAATATAAAGACTATCATGGACCTTTACGATATCTTCAAGTGCAATACTAGCATCTCTGGCTTCTTCAGGATGGTATCGTCGCACGATCTCATTACCCAGGCTGTCAGTTTTCATAAAGATGCTCTGTAGCATGGATGTTTTTATGTTATGGAAGGTGGAGTATAATTTGCTATGCTGGCGCGCTCCTACTTGTATGAGGCTTTTCTGAGCAGTCTCAACTATTCCCTGGCCGAATGTATTCCCCTCATCTCCATAGGGATGGGGATACCAGCGACTCGATACGACTTCGCCAAGCGTATCGACAATCATGATATAAGGGAACTGTGGCGTTCCTTCGCTGGAACTTCTTCGGTACCATTTCCAACCCGAGAGAGCGACATTGCCATTGCTCATGTGCACAATTTCATAGACTTGTTCAGAACTGTCTTTGGATCCCAGGTGGTGCTCATAGAGGAGCACAGAGTCTTTCCAGTCGTATTTGGAGACAAACATGTCATCACGGATCGTATCCGTATCATCTCGAAACGTACGGTTAGCATAACAGTAGAGGTGCTTATCAGTAGAGATGACTCGATTGACTTGATTCTGGAGCACGGATCCTCTCAATTCAAAGTCTTCGAGTAAGTTACCGCTTTTGTCAAGACGATAGATAACGTCATGTCGTATGAAGTTGGTATCGACACCTACACCGAATACAAAGTACCCAGAATCACGCTCGATAACTGCTGATGAGAGTGAAGGCCCCCATGTGATATACTTCCTATTAAAGTTGTCCGATTGCCCCAGCGCATCTTTTGGAAGTATGATCATGACGATCATCACTATAGCAGTAGCTACTGAATGAAGAGTGTGCATTATTGGACTATGATTTTTTTGAAGATTTTGTCAGTGTTTCTCTCGAGAATAAGTATGTATATACCTGCATTGAGATCTGATAGATCTACGGGAAGATTATCATTGAGAACTCTGATCTCTTTTACTAGGTTCCCGTTCATATTGGTGATATAAGTTCGTTTGATTGACTCCTCACCCTGATAACTAATAGAAAGTTGACCAGTAGTTGGATTGGGATAGGTGAGTAGCTGATCGGACGAGGCTACGTCTTCTTGAGGATTACTTTCTTGCAGACTGATAGGTGTGATACCATTAGGAAGAAACACTAAAGTTGTGTAGCGGCCTGTGACGAGGAAATCACGTGCTAGCAATCTTTCATCTGCTGAGCTGCGCATATCTAGGCCTGTGAGGCCGGCAAGAGTAATAGAATCACTCGTCTGGTTGGTGGTCACTACAATAGGTTCGGTCTCCAGATATGCAGACACTTGTTTGTAATCAGCATTATGTAAGTTTCCTGAAGATATGAGATTACGCTTGCTTGCTGCTAAGCTCAGTTGATCTCTATTGGAATAAAGCGAAGATAGGAGGCTATAGGAGAGATTATCGCTTCTTCCTAGAAGGACATTCTCCGCATCACTGAGTTCTGGGAGACCATGAGCTTGAGAATAAGCTTTGTCATAGCGATCGAGTGCTGTTCTGAGGTATTCACCCAGGTCACCAAAGCTCTGCGCGCTATTTGTATAGCCATTACGAATCTGTGCTATACTACAATTCACGCAAGATGTCAACAGGTCAGAACATAATATATTACTTCCGTTATTCACAATAATTAAATCAACTTCAGGCATAGACACGCAATCTTCGTCGGGTCGATTAAGATTTCCTGTTTTATCATGATAATCAAAAGTGACTTCTGATCTGATATCTGGTTCAATGGAGAAAGGGTCACTAGCGCAGGCATCAAAAAATTGATTGTCTGCTTTTTCTGCTGCTGTTCCAGGGCTTCCTTGCGTAGCGAGTGAACCATCACCATTGTCTATAACATTCCATGCTGATCCCTGCACCATTGTATACTCGTTGCAACGAGCTTCGAGGCCGCTATTGTCTTGCTCAAGCTGTGTACTGTAGAGGAAATTGTCAAATGTATTCTTATAAATGCTTGTCTCTGATCCGCGGGTATTCCTTTCCACGATTCCTCTAACATTGAGATGATTGAGTCCTTGAAAATCATTTTGATAGATCTCAGAAAAGAGATTATTATCTCCAAAAATTCCCATATTGACGAGGCCTAGTGTGCCATCTGGAACGGGTATGTTAAATATGGAGTTATCGTAAATTTTATCGGCAACCGTATTAGTGAGGACTATACCCTGTGTGACTTGACCAAAGCTGTTATTAGCGACTATCACGCTGTTCTCAATACCACCAAAAATTCCACTGGCTACAATTCCTGCCTCCAGCATACTAAAATCTGGCTTCTCTGCAGAACCTGTGCCTACCACTTTATAGCGTGCGTCATAGCTACCTATTCCTATAGGGCGTAGATATTGTGGAAGTGCTGTGAATCCCTCAAATCGACATTCATCAATTCGTATTGCCTGAGTTGCCCACATAGAAAGATGAATTTGTGTTCCTAATCCAACTCCGTCTGGATTTTGATCATCTACACGATGATAAGTGACGTTATCGAGTAATGGACCATCATTGATAAATTTTGTGTCATCAAAATAGCTAGAATTCGCAAATTTATTATACTTCATGAAGACGACGCTTCTCCGATTATTAAGGAACGTGCTACCATTGATATATAGCTTTCCGCCTGTTTTTCCTGATTGTGGTCGTATCTGCACAGATCGCTCTATACCATCGGTCAGGCTATTATCTTGTATAAGGTTGAGATAAGTTCTTTTTACGTTGGATGCGACTATACCATGTACGGCATTCTCGATAGAGCTATTTGTCATGCTC
>ENA-ORXU01001241-ORXU01001241.1-marine-metagenome-genome-assembly--contig:-NODE-1241-length-22334-cov-8.846385_pt1 | contig 22334 bp, 25 predicted proteins | sample MGYA00237869_ERZ511484 | MGnify/ENA metagenome assembly ERZ511484
TGAGGACTTAACGTCCTGTACGCTCCCCTACCTCGCCACCCTCCACGACGGCGGCGCCGCGGGCGTGCGGCGGCGCGCGGTCACGGCCAAATTCCGCACCCACCTCCGTCGCGTCGAGGACGCTGCCGACGCGAGGCACGAGGACGACGATTTGGGCGCGCCCCCGCCAGGAGAAGGGGGCGGGGGCGACCACGCCGGGGGGGCAGGGCTGTTCCCGGCGCCCCTGCCGCCTCCGCCAACGGGTGGGGGGCCGGCGGCCGTGACACGTCTCCGCCGGGGGGAGGGCACGGGAGTGGAGCAACGCCGCAGGGACATTTGTAGTGCCTCCAGCCGCGCATAGGTGGAACCACATCTGCAGGATATGAATCGGCGCAGTGCGACAGGCGGGCAGCTAGAGGCGGTTCCTGAGAGGGAAAAGATCGGATGGGCCAAGTCAGAAGGCAGGGCTGAACGCGATCCTATCACAGCCACCCGCGGTAACCAAGCTCCGTACCCATGATCAGTAATCCGGCAGTGGCTTCTCACAGGCAAGCTCAAGCAAAACCGTTGCTCATGAGCAGTCCAAAGCGTACCTGTCAAGATAGCCGCATTTGTGGCTGCCTCCGAGCGAGCGGAGTCCACAACGCAGTCAGTGTCTCGCGACGCTGGCCGTGGCTCTGCACGGGTGAGCGTGCCACGCGGCGGTCCGCGCCAAGCTCTAAGTCACATCGCGCTGCTGGGTGAACCCAGGGTCACGAAACTGCCGAAGGAGGCAGCCGCGTCGGGCGACGTTGCTGGAGCGAGGTAGGGTCACAAATCCGGTCGCGACGTCCTCCCTTGGGGGACGCCACGCCTCGTGTAGTCCGGGGGGGAGAGGGGGTGCGTGCCCCCTCAAAGAAACACGGAACCCACTCCTCCACGGCTCATGCAGTCAGGGGGGGAGAGGGGTTGCGTGCCCCCTCAAGGAGACACGCACCCCGCTCCTCCGCAGCGCAGGAGACTTGATGTCTGCTGTCTCCTCCTTAGTGTTCGATACCAAACGTGCAGGCAGCTGTCGGCTAGAGACGGAAGTGGGACTTCTCACAGCTCATGGAGACAGGCGAAGCTCGGCAAACGCCAAAGCGACGTTTGGAAGTTGCTTGACGCGTCTGACACGAAGTACCTCGGATGAGAACGGACTCCTTTGCGAACTCCACCACACAGTCCTTGTCAGAAACAGTGTATGAACAAAGCCCCCCTCCTGTATCCATATGTGCGAACAATACACTGTGCCAGTATGCGATGAGCAGCTTCCCGCTATTGAAACCTGTAATCACGGGGGGGCTACCAACTGTCAGTGGCAGAATATTTTAACACAGTTTTCTTAGCTTCAATGTAATGAGTCGAGTGATTTTGATCTTCTGGTCGGTTGCTGGTAACCTCAACGGCCCCGTCGTCGTTCTTGCAGCTCGTCACTGCTGTCGACTCAGCGGGCCAAGACCGTGTCTAAGCGCACAGGAGACCATGCTGTGGCTGCCGCCAACTAGGACCTGACGGCTGAGTGTCATCGTGCCCCTCGCCATGGATCCCTTTCTCCGCCGATAGTTGACTTGTGTTTGCAGAGAGTCACCCGATAACTGGTCGTGTCCGAGGTTGTCGACACCTGGGGCTCGCCACTTTTTGGCGCGTCGACACAGTCTCTTGCACCTCGGTCGTGCGAGCTGACGCTGACGGACAGACACGCCGTATCTAGCGAGTAATACTGACGCTTGGCGATCCGATACCTCAAGGCCTTTGACCAGAAACGGGTCATTCGCATGATGTGTGTTCATTGCGCGCGCGAGGGGTTCCTTTCATGGCCCGCTCATCTGCGGCCGTTATGTTTCCGCCCGCTTGCTGACTGACCTGCTCCTCGACCGCCGCGGCGGAGCTCGCTCACTCGTTCTCTGTATGCTGTGCTTGAGATTGGCATGTTGAGCTCGCATCATTTGGCGCCCTTTCCCGGCGTGATCTCCTAGCCGAGCACGGCATCACCCCCGCCCTTTCGCACTGTACGTTTGTGCCCGAGGGGCAGGCGCCGGACGTGAGCGCCGTCTGCTTCTCAGTACCTGTGTAGCTTGTCCGCGGTAGTGTGCGCGCCCCACATAAGAAGCCGGGCGACCGCGACCGCGCAGCACATCTCACATTGCCTCAAGCCGCCAACACTTGCTCCCCGCGTGTGCCCCCCCCCCCTCGTCGCTCCTGGTGTCCTTCCACTCCTGATTCCCCACGTGCCTCGGCTGGTGCCACCATGACGGGCCGCGGAGGCAGAGGTGGCACGCGACCGCTCATCGGCGGGGCGCCTGGACGGATGGCGAGCGCCGCAATGACCGCACGCGGGGGTGCTGCGTCGGCGGCGTCTACAGAGCAAGACCAACGCAATGAGGATGGGGCTCACGCCGCCGCTCGCCGTGCCGCTCCTGTCTATGCCGCAGCCCCCGTCGTCCCACACGTTGCTGCAGATGCCGCCCCCCCGGGCGCGCCGCAATTTCCGACCTCCACCGCGCCCCCTTTGGCGACGACGGGTGGTGCTTTTCTGGGCACTGACGGGTCCCAGATGTTGCCGATGGTCGAGTTTTCGGCACCCCCCCCGCCGCCTCTTTTCGACACGTCGTTCTTCCCCTTCTCTCCGTCAATGGCGGCGGCCGCGGGAATGCCTCCATCGATGGGCTTCTACGGCACTCCCAACATGCCGATGATGCCCGGCATGCATGGTTACAGCTCCCCCTTTCCGGGGCCGCCTGCTCCATTTTCCGGTATGCCCATGGCGATGCCACCGACGCAGCCGACTGGGGACTTTTCTCAGCAGCTGGCGGTCGGCTCCTCTGCCGCAATGCCATCGAGCCTCAACCCGATTCACGGCGGCAACACGGCGGCGGCCGCCGCAGTAGCGGGCGTGCCGACAGGGACCGGGACAGCGGCTACGGCTGCGCCGACGGGGTCCGCGACGGCAACGGCGGGCGAGCCGACAGGGACCACGACGGCGGCGGCGGGCGTGCCGATAGGGACCGCGACGGCGGCGGCGGCCACGCCGACGGGGTCAGCGACGGCGGCGGTGGCCGCGCCCATGGGGAGCGCGCCGGTGCTGGCGGCCGGGTACGGCCAGGTCTCGATGGCGCCGCTGCTGGTGCCTGGAACGGCGACTGGGACAGCCGTTGCCCGAGTCAGCGACGATTCCACTGCGCCGAGCGCGTCAGTGGCGGCGTTTGGGACGCTGGCGCCTGCCGCGTCGTCCGAGGCGGTTCGCGGGGGGACCGGGACCGGAGCCGGTTCTAGCGTTGGGCCATCTTCGATCACTCCGCCAACGACGTCTCCCCTTCGCGGAGTCGCATCCCGTCGTACACAGCTGCTCACATCTCCGACGACGCCATCCACTTTGGCCCGGCCATCGACCCCGCCGGCTCTGGTGCGAGCGGGGCGCCGCACTGGCCCTCCTCGTGCTCGTATCACGTCGGCTCCTGCGACAGCTTCACTGACCCCGACTGTGGCTGCACCCATGGCTCCCACCTCGCGCGTGGCAAACCCGTCTGCCCCATCTCGACGCGCACCCCGCGGCCGAGCATCCGACAGCGCCTCCGGCGGCGGCTCCGCCACCACTCCGGCGGTCGCTCGTCGTGCACCCCGAGGCGGTGCTTCTGCGGCCTCCTAGGGCACCCTTGGGGGGGACACGGCTGGCTCGGTGGCCACGGCCACTCTGCCCGGTGCGACCGCTGCCGCTCCGCTTGCGGGGGGGCACCTCCCAGCGATAAACGCGGACGCGGCCGTGGAAGGTGTCGCGGGGGCGGAGATAATGCGCGTGCTGTCGGGCATGAACAAGATGGTGGGCACGCTGGCCGACGCCGTCCAGTCCATCGGCAACAAGGTCCAGACGCAAGGCCTGGCCATGCAGAACCTGGGCGTTCAGGTTAGCCGCATTAAGGACGCGCCGCCGATGACGGTGCCGGCACCCTTGCGGCGTCTCTTCCGGGGTTTTGTGGACACGGACGGAGAGTACTCGGAGGACTCGGAGCTGAAGGAGATCTGCGGGGTGACGTTCACGGGCGGTGCGCCGCTGCTCGCGGATGCCCACACTCGCTTGGCTGCCATGGGCAAGGTGGTTTCTCCGAAGCAGAAAGGCACCCTCAAGATGCTGTCCATCCGCCGACGCGTCAAGTCACGCTTCTTTGGCCATGTCGGCGGGGCGACTATCACCAACGACGTGATTCCCGACACGGATGCCGATTGGGAGATGCTGATGGAGGTGACGATGTCTGACCTCGACATCGACGCCCCCGAGGCGTATGACTTTCTCACGTCCGACATCTCGTCGCCCGCCAAGCGCAAGCGCGCGGCACGGTCGAAGGGCAAGGGCAAGGCGGTAGGAAAGGGCAAGGGGAAGGCTCGGCGTAAGTCCAAGTCGATGTGCGCGCGCGATGGTCCAAACTCGGGCTCCGACTCGTGCTCCGGCTCGGGCTCAAGCTCATGCCCCGACGATGAGGTCGGCGCGACCAAGGAGGTTGGGGTGGCCACGGCCTCCGATGAAGCAAAGCAGTCGGGCGGCTCGAAGGGGCATCCGATCATCCGGGCTTACCAGCCCATGACCCAGTCGATCTCTCATGTGCTGGAGGCCATCAAGAAGCGCATCGTACCGGTCTGGTTTGTGACGGTGGGGTCCAGCGTCAAAACAATGGGGCAAGAGGCGGCGACAACCTGGTTGGAGAACATGAACAAGCTACCCGATGACGAGGACGAGATCACGGAGGAGCAGCGCAACGCGCCCGTGCGGCCGCGCTTCATTTGCTCGGACGACGGGCACGACGGGATTTTGGCGGCCGTGAAGGAGATGTTCGTGCACCTCGGCGTGGGAGACCGCATCCGCATGCCTGTCGGTCTGGGCAACAAGGAGACCGCGTACACGACGACGGGACACATCGCCCTCGCTGCCACCTTTGTACGCGCCGAGCTCGAACAGATTGCTGCTGGCGTCCGACGCAAGCGCCGCGGTAAGGACAACGGCTGGTACGACCGCTGGCGCTGGGAGGTAATCACGGTGCACCCGCTGATGCCCACAACGACAGAGCCGTGGCGCGGCTTCGTTATCTCCGACGCCAACTCGCCGACACGCTGCGACTTTGACCACCCGCCGGTGCCGGTCAATTCCATACGCACACGTACGGTTCGAGCCCGACCCGCCCCGACCAACACTACCGAGAGGACCAAGGAGGTGGTCACCGCCGGTAGTGCCCAGGGGCACGCTCCTGCGGTGAGCCCCTCGACGACAGGCGCTGCAGCGGCGGTGGGCGCGACCGAGGTAGCCGAAGCGACGGGGACGGGCGCCAGCGACGAGATGGCCGGCGACGCGACCGTCTAAGTCGAGCAAAGGCACCCTGGAAGCTGCCTGTGACCTAAACGGTGGCAGTGAGGACGCTGGTGCCTCGAGAATTCTCGGTAAGAGACCCTTTGAGTTGAGTGTGTCTTGAGTTGTGTGTGTTTGTGCGCGTGCTTCCCGGTTCTGGGAGCTCGCCTGTATGGTGCGCCTTTGGCGCTTCCCTCTTTTTCTCGCTCTGTGGCGAATCATTGCTCTCTTGTATGGGTGCGCGGTTGCTTGTACGCGCTTGATGCTTGATGTTTACGCATGTTCGAGGCCGATGCATGATGCGCCACTGTGAGGGTGTGTGTGTTCGTGCTGGTGTGCTTGTTCGCCTCTTGAGGCAGTTTGTTGGGGCGTGTGGGGAGGTGCGGCCTACCCGTCATCATGTGCTTCCTTGGTCTTTTTGTTTCTGTTGTGTTCATGACTGTCTTGCCGGCCGGTGGTCGGTGGCTGATGGGCTGCGGAGCGCGCGTACGCTTCCGAAGGAAGCGTGCACGCCGTCCTGCTCCCGGACCGACGCCCCAGCGCCCGGCCCCGTGGCACCCCCAGCAGCCCCGGCCACTGTCAAACAGCGCCCCACCGCAGGCCAGAACCCCCGGATCTGGAGCGGCCGGCGAGCGGTACAGCGCATCCCCCGCCGACGTATCTCAGACACACCCTTGTAGATTCGCCCCACGAATGCGTCCAGATTCGGTCCTCTTCTCGATGGGGAAAGCTCCATCGAGAAAGTTTCCATCGAGGTCCCATCTAGGTCCATCGAACTGTTCCCATCGAGGACCCATCGGAAATCGGCCTTCGATGGAAAATAGTCCTAAGCAGACGATCGTCCTCGCGACACGTCTCTGGCACCCGCTTTCGTTTGGTAGCGGACCTCCCCCGCCGCGTCGCGGCAAGGAAAGACTCGCAGCCCGCCGCCGACCGGGAATCATTCCCGGTACCCATGATGGGTGCGCTGCGTGACCGCCCACAAGGACCAGCGCGGCACTTACTCTGAGCGCGCCCGCGTCGGGTGGGGTGCATCCCTCCCCACCAGCGAGGCCCACGCCGACGCGTGCCACGCCGACCCGTCCGTCGACGTGGCCGGCTGGCGGGGCGGTCCCTCCAGCGGGTTGCACGCTAGGTTGGATTCCGACCGCTGGTGGGAGCGCCGAGCCGCCGCTGGGGGGTGGCGTGGCAACCGCCCCACCCCGCCACGAGGCCGTTGGTCCAGCCGCCCGATGGGTGGGCGCAGGAAGGAAGGCAGTGTGAGAGATACTGCCTGGATTGACTATCCCTGGGAGCGCCCGCCGCGCATGAGCACTTATGACCTGGCATAAAGTTTAGTGCGTATGTTTCTTTCACAGGCAGGACTGCCTCGGGTTGGCGCATTGCGGGGTCAATCCCCAGCTGGGGGCAGCTACAGCTGCCCCATGCGCGCCCGTGGCGCCCCGCGCGGGAGCCGTCCCGGCGACGCGCTCGCGGAGAGGGGAGGGCTGCGCCTTCCGACGGGGGCAAAGTCGTCGCTGCACGGAACGGTCCTTGCTACGCCGCACTGCGCGGCCCGTTTGCGGCCCATGCCATTGACGGGAGGACTGGATGGCACGTCCAGCTCTTCGACCTGCTCTTTGTTCAAGTGCTGCGCAGGTGCCAGCAGAGTTGGGTGAGCACGGACTGGGTGTTCCCGCCCCTTGACTCCGCCGCCACGCACACCACGTCCATGCATGACTGCGGGGAAAGGAACCGGGTCCCTCCGGTACGGGGACGGGGGGGGGCAGCAGTCAAACCCGATCACTATTGTCACAGTTGGCACCTCCGCAGTTCAAAGAAGCGGCGCAAACGGGGTCGGGCAATCAGAGCAGGAGCTGAACGGGCCCGGTTTTTGGAAGGGGGACGAGTGGGGAGAGCCACAGTCCAGTCCACTGCGGTCCGGCCAGCGTCGGCCGGTGGTATCCCGGCTGGTGGCCAACGTGCCTCGGTGGCAGATGCCGTCCGCCACGGCGGTGGCGGCCGCTGCCGACGCGCCGGTAGGCGCGGCATGAGCCCCGCGCGGCGGTCTTGGCGGCGGGCGCGCCATCACCTCGGACGAGGACTAAGCGCTGGTCTCCGAGGAGCGTGCGGGCGGCCGCTACCCACCAGTGGGCGGGTACCCACCCGACGGCGGCGGCTGCCGCTCGTGCGGGCCGTGGCGGACGCCGCGTCGGTGGTGGGCGGAGCGCCCCCTACACCAGCAAGCGGTGGTCACGTCGGCGACCGCCGCCACCGCTGTCATGGCCGCCGTCCTCGTCTCCTTTATGCTGCTCTCCCGCTCGCACATGTGCTCCCAAGCGGCGCCGGTCGTGCAGGTGTGGCGCTTTACTTTAGAATTCTCAGTTTTTTTGTGCAGTGCCAAACGGAGCTAGAGGCATCATCGTCTCGATTACGTACCACACTACTGGGGTGCGCAAAGGGTGTATGGTGGTTTTCTGTATTTTGGCCACGCTGCGGGAGGCACAGTTTGCCCAAACTATTGTGGACCACTTAGTCATGAGTGCGGTCCGAATTGATCTCGATGACCGTCACATCCAATAGTAATTGAGGACCGCGGGAACATGACATCTGCAGTCAATTTCTGAAGAGCGCTTCCCGTTTAGAGACGTCGCCTGCAAGCCTGCTTCCGTCGCAGCCATCTGAGCCCCGCGCCTGTTCGAGGCTAACCTTCACGCGAGGCGGCGTACCTCAGAAACGACCCCTCCGGCGCCGACTCACGCGAGAGCCAGTGTCCATTGCCCTAATCCGCCGTCAGTTTCCCGACCGGGATGCTAGCGTGTCTCGAGTGGATGGCGGTCACCGCGACGATCACCGCGGCGGCCACCGCGACGATCAACGCGGCGGCCACCACGACGATCGCCGCGGCGGCCACCACGACGATCACCACGGCGGCCACCACGACGATCACCGCGGCGGCCACCACGACGATCACCGCGGCGGCCACCACGACGATCACCGCGGCGGCCACCACGACGATCACCGCGGCGGCCACCACGACGATCGCCGGGGCGGCCGCGGCGGTCAACGCGACGACGGGTCCGGGCTGGGACGGTCGGTGCTCCCCCCCCGCATCGCGGCGACGGGGACGGGCTGCGAGGGTCGGTGCTCAGGCGCCACGGGAGTGGCTACCATGAAGTGTAGTCTTTGTCATTACGTCAGCCCGCCCGACGGGCCGACGCACAATGCGCGATCGTGCCCTCTGAGGCAGACGCAGTGCCGCCGGTCGCTACCTGAAGGCCACCCTTTCAAGGAGCTCGGCCAGTGCGTCAGCGCGCTGTGCGTTCACAAGGAGAAGTGCAACACGTGCGGGGTGACAGGCCACCTGTACGGGACACAGGCACTCCACCCTGGACGGTGGAAGTTGAACAATAAGGGACGCCTGGTGAGGAAGCCCAACAAGCAGCCGCTCTCCAAGGAAGATTTTGTATGCGCCCTCATGACGGACCTCTCGATCCAGAGTATGGTGGACAACACGGTGAGCGTCTCCACCACGGCCGCGGAGGAGGCGCAAACGCGTCGAGTGGCCACGTCTCGGCTCCACGCCAATACCCACGCCGAGCGTCTTGACATCGATGAGACCGTGCGGGTCATGGAGGGGCTCGGCAGCAACGCAGCTCTCCTTCAAGAGGAGAACAAGGCGACCTTTCAGACGCTCTACTCTAATGTGCACCTCGGTGCGGTCGCCGCCAATCGTCTGGCTGCGTCGGCCGCCGAGAGCAGTATGGATGAGACGACCCCGCCCTCCTCCGACGTGGAGGCGCATAGCACCTCCGAGGAGGAGGCCGCCGCCGCCGCTGCTGCTGCCAGAGGCGGTAGCGGCAGGGGCCGCAAGCGACGCGTTGGCCGCGGCAGCGGGAAAGGACGGCGACCAGGCGGTGGGGACGGCGGCGGCGGCGACGGCGGCGGCAACGCCGGCGGCCATGGCGCCCGCAATGGCGCCCGCAGTGGAAAGAAGGCTATGCGCGGCGGCGCCAGCGGGAAATCACCAAAGGCAGAGCACGAGGTCAAGGCAGAGCGCGTGCACCATGCCGGGCGGCGAAGCAGGACGGACCGCTACGCCGCCGCCATCGCCAAGAGCCAGCGGCCGTCCTCTGCTTCCGCGGGGCTGAGGAAGGGCACTCCCAGCAAAGGAAAGGCCCGCAGGGGCAGCAATGGCGGCACATCCGCGGCGCCCATTGATGTGGATGACCTCGAAGACACCCACATGCCGGTGAGTCGAGACAAAGGGTGGCCGGACGCGACGCGTGCCCGCTTTGAGCGCAACCTGCCCATGTTCGTGTCTCCCAGGTTCGGGAGCAACCCCCCTGTCCGCATTGCGCACGCTGTCGTAGCGGAGCTCTACCAGTGCCCCATTGAGGACGTAGACGCAGAAATGGCGGGCGTCGTCGTCAAGGGCGCGTGTGACTCGCAAGTGCGGGGCTTCATGCTGACGTCCGGAACTCTCAGCTCCGCGCTGGTCTCAGAGTGGCTTTGCTCTGCAATGTCCTCCGCTCTACGCCGAGCGACGCTGCCGAGCATGGCCTATGCCGTGCAGCGCGTGGTTGATAAGGCGGTGGCTGACGCGGCGGCAGCTTCGGGGGTCAGTGTCGCCGCGGGAGCGTCCCGCGCCGCCACAGCACGTGGAACCGTTTTTACTGGGCCGCAAGGCACCCATGAACGAGAGTCCAGCTCCAGAGGCGGGGTGGCTGTCTCTGCCTCGCCCGCGCCTGCTGCCACTAGCACTCCCGCTTTCGCGCGGACTGCCGCTGCCGCCGCTGCTCCCGCTGCCGCTCCCGCTCCCGCTGTCGCTCCCGCTCCCGCTGCCGCTTTCGCTCCCGCTGTCGCTCCCGCTGCCGCGGCCGCCGCCGCGCCGGCTGTCGCGCCGGCGCCTTTTGCCGCTGTCGGGCCCCGCGCCGCGGTTGCTCTGCTACCCCGTGCTGGCGTTGCTGTGACGCCGGTCCCTCGTGGTCTTCCCGTGCCCCTTATTGCTGGCGCCGTCCCGGAGCGCCTCGTATCTTTTGCGTCTCGTTCTTCTGTGGATCCCGTGGCGTCCGAAGTCGCGCCCAGTGCCGCCGTCGCGCCGCTTGGCTCTGCCGTGAGCGTGGCTGGTGGCGGCCCCCCGGATGCTCTTGCTTCAATGGCCGCTGCCGCCGCTGCTGCCGCGCGCTTGCCAACGGGCGGCGCTGGAACCGACGCGTCGGTATGAGTTGTCTGGGGAGCCGGACGATGTAGTTGTGTGCGGGAGTAGTCTCCAACAGGACCCGTTTCGTTGCTTATTTTCAGGGCTTTGGGAGGGTGTCCACGGTCTCGGTGTGTGCAGTCTGCTTTGCAGTGTCCTCCTGGTTCGACGCGCCATTGTGCCCCGCACTCGGACCAAGTCAATTCGGGACTTCTCTGCGAAAGCGGCCGTGCCCTGCAGTGGCACGGCACTCCCATGCGCTCAGAAATCGAAGGGACGACTGCACAGCCACGCCGCGGAATAACAGCAAATCGACTCCGTGGGCCTCTCTGAACAGGCACCGGCGTTGCCAAAAAAAATTCACTTGCATTGGAGATCAACTGCCTGTCCGAAGGGCACGAACTTCCCTCGGTGTTGAGCCTCCAGCAGAGCTCCCACCACGACGTTTTTTCAGTCGCAAGTGCAGGGATCGCGCAGCAACCGTCCCAGCAAGCGCAAGACCCAACAGAGTCGCCACCGTCCTGACCCCTACGGTTCATGGTGGCAGCCGTAGTCATCTTGTGTCACCCCGTTGTCATCGGCCCTGAGCGCGCACCACTCGAGCCGTCTGCGTTCGGTTTTTGATCCTTCCTTCGCAGATGAGATCAGTAGAGGGGCCACCCCCCACACTCGCCATCCAGTGGTTGTTGCCTCCACCACAAGCAACCAGTGGGATCCGCTGCGTGGCTGCATGCACAGGAGGTCTTCTCAAGGGGTGCACTCGTCACAGCCCAACCAGAGTCTTTCAATGTTTTCTCACAGACGCGGCCCGAGCCCCACATTCCCACAAACGTGGGCCCCCCAGCACTCATGTCGAAGACACGGAGACGCCAGGGACCGGGAGCGCGACACATCGCACTGTGCAGGCCTCTCGTGCGACCTCACTGCGGCCACGAGGTGGCGACCGTTCGCCAATCTTGCAAACAGCCAGGCTACGTGGCCGTCGGTGTCATCAGGTTGGTGGGCATGACTTTTCCAAGTGCCCTGCCCCCGACTCTGTTTGGAGGACGTCTCTCTCATCTCTGCCCCCGTAGGCTTCGCCGTCAGCAGCGTCGCTGCCGGCGGCCGCACGCTCCCCCGCGTGGCGCTGGCGCTACACCGGCTGCCTACGGAGTCGCTGCTGCCTGCGATCGCGCGCGCCCCATCCGTGCGCACTCGGCGTCGCGCGCCCTCCTTACAAGCGCGCTGAAGTGCGCACCCCCCCCCACCCCGCTCCGGCCCATCTGTTTCTGTTTCCACTGTTGCCGTCGCCGTCGCCACCGCCGCGCCCTTTTCCATCAAGCGCGAGGGAGGCCACGCTCACCCACTCCCAGAGCGCCGACATCCGTCCCCACTTACTTCGAGCTGCGGCGGTGCTCGATTCACCACCCGCGTCGGCGTTGCTACTGCTTTCTAGTGTCGCGCGGATGGGCCCCCCGGATTCAAGAAAGCCGCCGCCGCTGCTGCCCAAGACCCCGCCGCGAACGCCATCGCCGCCGTTGTCTCCCCGGGTGCCCTCAGCCGTGCCGACGCCGCAGCTGCCACGAGGATTTCGTTTTGCCTCTGGCGAGCAACGAACGGACGGTGGCATACCGTACATATCTCTCATCACGCCGCCCGCCTCGCCTGAGGTGGCTGGCGCAGCGGCTGCATCCCAGCCGCCTCCTTTGTCGCCTCGGGTGGCTAGTGCATCCGTCTCATGTCAACCTTGTCCACGCCAGAGGCCCGCCTCGCCGGTACTGCCCCTCCGGGAGTCGTCACCTCCCCTCCAACAGCCACCGCGAGCAGCCTGCTTGCCTAGCCCTCCCCGCGTTGTCCGTGGTATTCCTGAATTCCCATCTTCGGCCGCTACAAGGAGGGACGCACGGGCCAAGCGGAAGTGGTGGGATGGGCTGGTGGCTGCCCACCAGCACAAGAACGAAGGGTCAGGTGCAGCCCCTTCGGTGCCTCACGAGGGCAAGGGCAAGCAGACTGAAAGAGTGGACGACCTCTCCGCAGGCGACGCCGGGCCCTCGACGCGCCGCGTGTCGTACAAGGGCAAAGGAAAGCGGCCGGCGAGAGCGGGCAGTTTCTCGACGGGCTGCTCGGGTCCGTCACGGCGCTCGCCGGACGGCACGCGGCGGAGCACGGGATGGTTGGCTGAGAGTCGGCCAGCCGAACGGGATATCGAGAAGCATCCGCAGGCGGAGCGGGTGTCGGAAGAGCCAGTCGGGGACAAGCTCGACCCCGTGTGCGACTTTTGCCCACTTGTCAACCGCACTGGCGGCACGCTACCGTCGCCCATGCTGGGCCCCTTCAACAAAGGGAAGATGCTCAAGAGTGTATACGTGCATGAAGTGTGTGCGATGTGGGTACCTGAGGCATATCACGACCCGGAGACAGACGAGCTCCGCAATGTGATATCCGCCTACCAGCGAAGCCGCCGGCTGAACTGCTCCGTGTGTGGGGACAAGGGTGCATCCGTGGGCTGCTACGTGCCCGAGTGCACGCGTGTTTACCACTATTGCTGCCTCTATGCCTCACCCCCCCCGTCTCTCGACCACCCGGAGAATGACGGGCCGTGCTTCCGGCACGACGACTACTATGCCGCTTTCTGCCCGGCACACTCCGCCAGGGCCACAGACGACGTCTTCATGCAGCGGATGACGGCCGACGCAGCGCAGTCCCGGTTTTTGATGGAGCGGGCGGCGGCTGTGCAACATGCGTTCGACGGCCACCCGGAGCAGGGCACCGACTGCCCCAACTACGTCATCACGGGCCTACGTCGTAACGAGACGGAAACAATCTTTTGCCGCGTCTGGGGCGTCGCGTCGGAGGCAGCCGAGTCGGCTTGGGTCTCCGTCGCGACACGTCCTCACCGACGAGCCCTCCGTCGCGGTGAGCGGCTAGCTCCTCGGCAGTACTGTCGTCGAATCCCGCGCTCCGCCCTCGCTGTTGCGCTCCGAACAATCACGGCGGCAGATGCACGGCCTGCTACAGCGGCTGCCCAACGAGGCGGCGCCGGTGGTGCTGCCGGTGGGCCGGGTAACGACGCCACCTGTGGCTTGGACGGACTGGCAGCCGTGGTGGTGGGTGGTGCCGCAGTCGAGAAAGCGTCCGACGGCAACGGCAGCCCCCCCCGGCGGGCGCCTGTGTTTCTGTTAAGAAACATCCGTCGATATCATGGACCTCCTCTCCGTCGGTCGCTGCCTGCGGTGCCCTTGTCATTTCTTTCGACACCAGTTGTCGAGAGGCCACCGACGCGACCACAATCGCTCCCGACGGGGACAGGGAGCGGTGGGATGACGCGCGCTGGGGATCCTGCCGGGGCCGGCGGTGTCTGTGCTGAAGCGACAGGCGGCAGTGGGGGGGGGAGCCCTTCGTCGGAGGGCCGTGCTCGTCCTTCATTGGCAGGCCGTCGTCGTAGTGCGACGGGTGCGGTTCCAGCTCTCAACTTTGGCGTGTGGCCAGAGCCTGGCCCAGTGCTCAACTTCGGCGCGTGGCTGCCGCCTGGTCCAGCACCCAAACAAGGAGAAGATGAGGATGAGGAAAGGGTGCAGGAATAGAACAGCTAGACAATCATGTTTATGTACGCTCATGACCCGTCGGCAGCCGACATGCGAGGCCTATCCCCCCCGGTGCACAGCGTCTTTCCAGCGGCCGCATCTATCTTCTCGTCATTGTGTCGGTGGGGGGGAAGGGGACGCCAATGTCGCCCGCACCAAGCTGAAAGCAAGGTTTGTACAAGAAGGCGGATTGCTCTCTTGCTGTACCGGCGTCCCCGCATGTGCCCAACTCTGGGCCTCTGCCCGCACGGCTCGCTCCTCTCACAGGAGGGCCCGCCCACTCCACACACGCCCGTAGTCACACTCCTCGCACCGCGCCCCCGCGCAGCTCACTGCTCTCAGCTCACCCCCGGGGCGCCCCTAGAAGCGGCGGGGGGGGTCTCTCCCTGGCCCCCGCTCGGCTACGGTGCGCACCCGTGATCCCGCGCCCCCGAACCTCCGCAGAGTCCACCGACTGTGTCTCGCCTGCCGTCAGCCCGCGCGGCAGACTCACCGGCATGCATCGCGGCGACCGCGCCGCCGTGCCCGGCGGCAGACGCGCCGCCATCCCGCGCGGCAGACTCCCCGCCGCCATGCCCGTCGGTGTGCCGGTCGTGGGGGAGGAGAAGAGCGGCGACAGTGCACTCACTCGTTCAGTTGGGGCGGATGAAAGCAAAGCACGGACGATGTCCGCACCCGACGGATGGCCGCGACCGCCGTGGCGTCGACGACTCGCGCAACGCGCCGGCCCGGAATTTCTGCTCCGCGCCTGCTACGGGCACGTTGACAGCATCACCACCTACAGCACAGCGGCGTTGGCGACATCGGCGGTGGCGGCGCGGGCGCCATGAAAGCCGCCACGCCAGTGCACCAGTGCCGCGGACCGCCCAGCGGATCAGGGCGGAGTGGTCCGACGGTCAGCGCCACTGCTGCAGGCGACCACCTTCATGTAGGCGACGCCCCATTGACAGTGACACACTGGCCAACCGGAAGCCGTTCGTTTTGAGCGGTTATTCTAGATTCGTGCGAAGGAAGCCCCCTGTGGCTGCGTTTTGTTTTGGACTGAGAAGTAGATGTGATTTTGTAGCCCCTTTCCACTTGCAGCGGACGTCCATTCTCAACAGCCACTTCGAGGAAGCCTGGTGCCGGAATGCCTTTCGGGAGGCTACAAGAGCGATTGGCACCGAAAGTATCACTGAATCGGCAACTCAGCATTCCCATAGAGCTTCGGAAGATGGCCACCCCATGAACGGCCCACCCAAGTGCAATATGCAAGCAAGCTGTGTGGTCTCTGAAGGATCTCCGCCGTCGCACAGCCTCCAGCGTCTAGTCTCGGGTCGAACGGCCGGCCGGCCACCCGTGACCGCCCAATGGGGCCGACCGTGCCTCTTCTTCGGCGGCCAGCGCACGGCACTGCCTCCCCAGCCCCCCCTTTCACGTCAGTGCCTCAGTGACGCTCTCTGCAGACGGAAGACACTGCACGGCGGACATCTCTACAACGAAGACGCATGCCGCGGACCGGGACACGCTTCACGAACTGGTACGTTCCGTTGTTCCCTTAATGTTGATAGCGGATCCCATGAGCCCATGTGACCTATTGAAAGCGCACTCGATTGACCGACCCATGCGTGGCCCGATCACATGCTCTCTTTTTTCTTGGCGTCCCCCACACACGATAGCGAGTGGCCGCTTCTTTTCCTGTCGAGCAGGGCGACAACGCAACATGAGATGTCTGGTTTGCGGCTTTACCGCCACTCCCGGCGCCCATGGACACAAAACACGGTCCTGCCCATTGGGAAAAACGGAGTGTCGCCGTCTCGTCGCCAGCCACAATCCTTTCTTCCTCTCCGGTCTCTGTCTCAACGCCGTCTGCTGCCACAAGGAGCAGTGTGTCAAGTGTGGCCTCGTTGGCCACACGCGCTTTACACTCAAGCTGACCACGAGGCGTTGGAGATTGTCGCAACACGGGTTCGTCGTTCCCTGCGTGGCGCATGGTGTTCCACTCGTCGGCGACGACTTTGTTTGCTCCCTGGTGACCGACAGCGACGCTGTACTGCTCGTGGCTGCCATGCATGACGATGCTCGGTATGGGTAGTGACATGTCATTGTTGCCCCTTATTTCTTACTATTTTCACTGCCGGGCATCACGTGCGAGGTGTGCGTTGTGGTGTAGTAGGTTTCCGAGCCACGATGATGGCCAAGTCTTCTGGATACGCGACTCCGGGAGACAGACACGCCCCGCGTTCACGCGCGGCATGCGACTCAGAACATCAGGCCGACTGCATAGTATTAACTGTGGGGGTTCGAAGTCCAATGTCGAGGATCAGCACGTGTGAGGCGTGTTTCAGTGTTCCCCGGCTCGTGCCGTTTTCTGATGGATCAAGACCGCGGTCGGATCCAGAAGCCCTGGCAGGCTGTTGCCGCGTCTCGTTGATTCTGTTGCATCGTGGTGTCGCTGTTGTGGCGAGGTGGGCGCGTTTCTCTTGGTGCTTCCCCACTACTGCTCTCTTGCCCTCCCCCCACCCTGCGGGGTCTACCCCTCCCCCCCCTCCCCCCTCTATCATCATCTGCGACGACCGGTCGCGGCGACGTGACGCGGGTCCAATGTCTTCGCATCGCTCCTCTAGCGGCGACGGAACCGTGTCGGACGACAGCCAGCTTCCTCCTCCTACACCGGCCGAGCGTTGCGTCCTGGCGCGCGCCGGGGAGCAAGCCATCTTGGCGCGCATCCAGAGGTTCGTGCAAGATGCGGGCGCGCGCGGCCTGCGGGTGCAGGGCATCACAATCGCACCCGCACCACAGGGTCGTCGCGCCGACGATGAGCGCGAGCCCGCCATCGTGGTTGGGGAGGACACCAGCCCGGGCTGTTGCGTTGTCACCGTGGAGCCCCCCGTCGTCGCCACCAGCAGCACAAGCGACCAGGCGGATGGTATGCCGGTTGTCGCGCCAAGTGGGACGCCAAAGACGCCGTCTCAGTGACTTGGCCGAGTTGACAGTGGGCTTGCTTGTCACCTCCGTTACTCTGACGGCCACGACAGCAGCTGCAGCAGTGGCGGGGCTGCCGCCCGGACGGCCAACTCTGTGGTCGTCGGCAGCCATGGCGGCAGACGTGCAGCCGGTGGTGCTGCAGCGGGAGAACCCCACCGCAGCATCGACAAGAAGCAGCGCTGAAGGGAACAGGACGTGAGGCGGGGAAGGTGGCATGCCTGCTCTGCACATGTATGGAGGGCATGTTCTCAATGTGAGATGGTGGCTGACAAATGGTTTCTATAGGGCGGTGTCTCAAAGAAAACTTGGTGCTGCGGAAGCCTTCCTCGACATGTGGCACGCTGACACGTACACCCTGCAAAGAACAAGTTCTATGAGGACAGCCTACCCCCGCATTGGTTTTGTCGTCGACCACAACTGCCAAGGCCGCAGCCGTCGCCGCAGCTTTATTGGCCAGGACCGCCGCCGCGCTGGCCATCGCCGGCCCCGTCCTACGATTGTCCCTATCGTGCGCCACGACAAACTAGTCGGTCGCCTACGCGCCCACCACTGCGGCAACGACCTCGTTCGAGTCGGCGGCGGCGCCGCCCGCGCGGTGTCGAGCTGAGGTGGAACAACAGGTGAGGTGGCCCCGCCGGCGACCGACCCCGCCGCCGGGCTCGTCGCCAACCTCACGCGGTGAGCGCCCAGGCCCGCCAACGGTACGGCCTCATCGTTGCCCGCCATGGCCAGCTGCTCACGGTGGCGGCAGAGCGAGCGGCCGAGTCCATCGAGGTCAAAGCCTCGACCGACAACACCTTAGATGCGGAGATGCTACCCGCCCGCTTCCCCGTCTGTGGCACGACCGATGATACGAGGGGATGAGCCCGGCTAGAGAGGGTGTGCCAAGACGGTATAAGGACGAGAACGGCGCCACGGGACCGGCCGAGGCAGACCCACCAACAACGATCCGAGGGCACTGACATGACCACGGACGAGGACGGCGCGACGACGACGGTGGTGAATCAGCCGACCTGCCGAGCACCACGAGTGAATCAGGCGACCAGCGAATCTGACTGTGACAGCCAGAACTGGGAGCAGGTGAACGGACATCCAAGAGATATTGCAGGTGTTCTCTGGGGTCCACCGGTTTGACACGATAGGGTTTCCAATGGGAACGACATTTGCTGCCAAAACCACACTGAAGTTTCAATACCGTACCGCATATGCAAGAGTTTGGTGGTAGCCCCACCTTCATCCCATGTTTCACCAAACTGCTGGCTTTGGGAACGACGTAGTTGTTGTCGATCAGAGACGATGGAAGTTCAACTATTTCCCTGCAGCGAACGGACATGAACTTAAGCGTCAATCGAAATTGCAAACGTGGGACAGGCCACTTGCTGACAGGCGACCATGTCCGCGTCCTGCGACTGGGATCGATGATGAAGATCTCTGTCTCCAGTCGAAAACGGGCGGGCTCATCTTGAAGGAGAAATGCATCCACCGCCGACCACCAACGACCCCGTCCCCTTTCTCCTTGGTATGACCTCCGGGTTCGGCTTCGACGGCATCAGCGCCCCGCGCCGACTCGACGGTCTGACCCGACCACCGCCGCAGCGGCAGCGGCGGCGGCGCCGCGCCGGCGCCCACCCCTTCCCACCGGGGTCCAATGACTGGCTGGCCGTGACTCAGCGCCGGCAGCCGCTTCCTTGCGACAGAGGAAACGAACAGGCTGCCACCCCCCTTCTTTCCCCCCCGTCGCCACCACCACCGCCGGCTGGTCGGCTTTACCCGACGCTCGCCGGCGCGCGGCGCGGGCAGCACCGACAGCTTCTACTTCCAACCGGCGGTCACCGCCATTTCCAACCGGCCACCCAACCAGCTTCCTCCCCCTCCTGGCTGACCGCGCTGTCGTCTGTCCCCACCCCCCGGCCGCCTGCCGTAACTCTGGACCTCATGTCTAACTTCTGACCAACTATGTCGCGGTCACTTCGACAGGCGACGGGTCGAGCACGTGCGTCTCCTCGGCGTGCTGCCGGAACTATCCGCGGTTGCTCGTGGCGTGAAGTCCCATCCCCGTCGCTCGCCCTGCATGAACCTCGTGCTCAAGTCGGGCACGATGGCGTCCGTCAGACGTCCGTGGCACTTACGAGAAACGCGGTTCCGTCTGCAAGCCTGCCTGCCCCTGCTGGCCGGAAAGGAGACCTGAAGGGAAAGCGAGCCCTCCGACGCAACTGTGCTCCATTCTGAGCATTGACGTGAGAGGTAGACGCCCGCGGCTGAGGTAATCGGCAACAGAACCCCCCTGTCCCGGCTCACTAGGGGCGTATGTGGGACGGTGGCCCGCAGCGCTACTGGGACCATGGTGTGGCAAGTAGAAAAAGCACTTTGCTACCGTTCACAAACAAAGCCAACGCATCACGTGCAAAAGGCACACACCAACAACGATATCGGAAACCAGTCACGCAGCAGCCGCAGCCGTGCGGAGCCGGCTGATCTCGTGCGAGACACGGGAGTATTGCCCCGCCACCTGCGCCGTGGTGATCATACCGACAGCCGCCGCCATGAGATGAAACGGCTTGTCCATGTACCTGCCGTCTTCATACACGAGTGACCGCACGTGCTTCTTCAACTCGGCGAACACGCCCTCGATCGGCTGTAGGTTCGGGGAGTAGGGAGGCAAACGGACGTAGTGAATTCCGTTTGCCTGCATGTACTCATCGCCCCAATGGTCGTGAATGCTGGCATTGTCGTAGAGCACGACACACGCGTCTGGCTGCAGCTCCCAAGCGAGACCGGGAACGTAGGTGTTCATGTGTGTACGAAGACACTGGAGAAACAAACGCCAGTCGTCCGCCGTCTGGGCGTTGCCCACAATGACCGTCTGTGACCATAGAACGCCGTGAGACAGGGAGACTCCCATCATCGTGCTCGTTCGCTTGACCGGGCGTGTGTCCCGGTCCCGGAGCACGCACGGCACGTTCCGCCGCGACCGACCATAGCGGCGGAACATGTCGCCCCCCGCCGTGTGCGTCTCGTCACATGAGACAAGGCAACGGAGCGGAATCTCATCAATCATGACAGCAAACGCGCATTGAGCGATGAAGGAGCTCTCAGCGTAGAGCCGCTCAATCTTCTTGCGCGTGTACTGGTGGTAGCGCAGCACACGGTAAACCGTCGCCGCGCTCACATAGCGATGGTCGCTGGCCGGGAAGTCCAGGCTGAGGGCAACCAGAAGGTCGACGTGGTCGCACAAAAATGCGGCGGGCTCCTTCTCGACGAGCGTCAGGACAGCGCGCGTCAGGTGGGGATTGCGGATGGCGGCGTCGGCGTGTAGGTTGCGGAGCCGCGGGTCCTGCCAGACAGTCCCGTTCTCTTCAAAGAATCTCATCCATCGGCGCATGGAGCGGCCCGAGCAGCCGATAATATCGGCTACGTCGACAGCTGGGTACCCCTCGTCAAGAAGCCCGAGCACATGCTGACGGGTCTCCTCGGAGAACATCAGAGCGTCCAAGCCGCCGAGGGACAGCTCCGACGCGCCGCCGTCCGTGCTGCTGCTCTTCGATCTTGACGCCGTGGAGACAGTCGTGGAGCACGCCGCGGCCGACACGCCGGTGGAAGACGGCGGGTTAGTAGATACCGACCAAGTAAACGAGGCGCTTAACCCAGACGACGTGCTAGAGGCGCTTGACCGCGACGACGTGGAACACCCGGTGGTCGCCCCGTCCGTCGTCGTCGCCGACATTTCCGCTTGGTCGGACAGCGATGATGTGGCCTTGATAGAGCCTCGAGCCTGGCTCCCGCGACGCGGCCCCAGCACGGCGGCTTCAAAATGTTGACCAACGGGAAGGGAGAGAGGCACGCGGACAATGGGCGTCGGGCGAGGGAGGCACGCGGGCAACGGGCGTCGGACGAGGGAGGCGCGCGAACAATGGGCGTCGGACGAGGGAGCCACGCGGACAATGGGCGTTGGGCGAGGGAGGCACGCGGACAATGGGCGTCGGGCGAGGGAGCCACGCGGACAATGGGCGTCGGACGAGGGAGGCACGCAGACAATGGCCGTCCTCAGCAACCGCGGCTTGGGCGTCGGCGCGGCGTGATGACTCGCACTCGTCAGCGTCAGGTGGAAACTAGGGAGGGACTCAGAAGGGCACGGCCATAAGACCAACGACAACGACGGAGACGCGGCATACGTAGAGGCGGGTACGGGGGGCGCAGGCGGGAAAAGCGCGACCACAGCAAGCACATGCACGGAGGCGACTATGTTGGCGGAGGTGGGGGGGAAGGTAAATGGTGCGTGGGGGGGGTCGAGGACACCACCGCGAAGGAGACGCTAGGTCGACGAATGGAGCATGCGCGAGGCCGGCGAGGAAGAGCGCGGAGCGAGGCCGGCACGGCGCCCGCCTGTCCCGTCGGCGCGCCGCGGACGATCACAGTTGAGGCGGGTCGAGGACAGCACCGCGAAGAAGGTGGCCGCCGCGGTGGAAAACATGGCACAGGGGGGCACTGCCGCCCACAACGCCCCTGGAAAGGAACACGCCAGGCCGCACTGAGTGGGCGCGTGGGCGCGGAGGAAACCGGGCAACATGCCCACACGCCTAGTGAGCGGGCGCGCCGGGGTGCAGAAGGCTGCTGTTGCCCCAGTGATCAACTCCTCACGGCGCACTGAAAGAGGACGGCCCAGAGAACTGTCTGCTGGGAGCACGGCACAGATTGTGGTGTGATTTGTGGGGGAGACCAATGAAATTGGCACTGCCGGCGGCTCCACTGCGCGAAATGGATCGGGCCAGTGGCATTTACATGTGCCCCACTCTTGAACGAGACGGTCAGACGAAGTTCACATTCGGTCCACTGGACGGCGGCTGGTGATTTGATTTGGCCCTTCGCGGACCAACCCAGATTGGCAGGAGTCGAGCCCGTGATCCGACCAATAGAAGGCACGAACGTGAATCACCACCCTCGCGGTGTGGCGACGACGCCGATGGCGGGGGTGACGGTTTGCCCTCCGGCGGCGCCTGCGGGCAAACCTTGGCGACCTCACTAGGTACGTTACCCCCCCTGAGAGCCCCAGTTAGGGGTTCTCATTAGAAACCACTGCCCGGTGCTCGTTGCTTTGCTCCCACGTGCCGCCTCCGAGCTCAGTGGGCCCAAGTGCCTGCTGCAGGGGCCACCAGAGAGCCGATGCTGCGGGACTGGGCCACATGCATCTCGTCAGAATGCCAGGGGCATGGCCAGGACCATGCATGACAGAGGTGCTGGCTTCCCACACGCACTCGACATCGACGTTTTTGATGCCTTGGGGCGGGGAGGGGGT
>ENA-ORXU01001242-ORXU01001242.1-marine-metagenome-genome-assembly--contig:-NODE-1242-length-22303-cov-3.675200_pt1 | contig 22303 bp, 9 predicted proteins | sample MGYA00237869_ERZ511484 | MGnify/ENA metagenome assembly ERZ511484
CGACCTTTACTTCTTTTAAATACCCGATTGAAATTTGCCATACTATTAAAACCACAATCAAAAGCGATTTCAGATATACTTAGGTCTTTTTCAATTAGCCAACGAGAGGCATACCCAATGCGTACATCGTTCAAATACTCTACAAAAGTTTTGCCTGTCCGTTTTTTCATAAATCTATTGAAAGATACCGCGCTCATACTGAGCAAATCGGAAACATCATCCAATGTTATTTTTGATGCATAGTTTGTTTGAATATAATCATATAGCAACTTTAACTTTTGGCTATTTTCAAAATCCATAGTTTGAAACGTAGAAGTCGATAATAATCTTTGGTTTCGAGACATCGCTAAATCATAAAGAATGGAAAAGAGCTCTAAAAAATAGTCTATACCGTCCAATTTCGGCACCTTAAGTATTCTGGGCGCTATCTTATTGACCGTTTCCTCGGAAAAAAACACACCGTTTGACGACCGATTGAAAAGATGCTGAATTGGTTTCATAATCCTCCTCGCCAAAAATGCACTATCGAATAGGTCATAATGAAACTGAATAGTTATTTCCCTAATATTCTTGTTCGTACAGTTATACTGTTTCCACCCGTGATAGAGGTTAGAACCGACCAAGACAAGTTCCGAATTTCCAATTTCCTCTATACTATCTCCCACAATACGCTGCAGACCCTTTCCATTACTAATAAAATTGAGCTCCATTTCTGGATGAAAATGTATCGGAAAATCAAAGATGTCTTTTGTGCGATCAAATACCAAAAAGCTATCTTGGTTAGATAATGGCGTTATTTCACGATGTATTCCTTTTAACAGCTCCAAATTCAAGATATTTGTTAGAAATAGGATATTTATTTGACAAAATAATACAAGGGCCAAAGTAACAGTAAAATAAGCATTTACAAGGTATAATTCATTTATCGAATAAAAAAAATAAAAACATATGTCAATTGAGTGCTAGTTTTGATAATATGATATGTATTAAGAAAAAATTATTTGGTATTTGACAATATGATGATAGAACTATTAGACATTACGATAATATTGGTTTATCTCGTATGCATCCTGACCATTGGTCTAGTTGTTAGAAAAAGGGCAAAACGCAGTAAAGACGACTATTTTTTAGGAGGTAAATCCATTCCATGGTACATGCTGGGTATTTCCAATGCTTCTGGCATGTTCGATATTTCGGGCACCATGTGGTTAGTGTCCCTAACTTTCGTATACGGTTTGAAAAGTATTTGGATTCCTTGGCTTTGGCCAGTTTTCAATCAAATTTTTTTAATGGTCTATTTATCGACATGGCTAAGGCGTTCGAACGTTACTACAGGTGCAGAATGGATATTCTTTCGTTTTGGAAAAGCGAAAGGGGGTCAAATGTCACATACCATCGTAGTGATTTTTGCCGTAGTCAGTTGTCTTGGGTTTTTGGCGTATGGTTTTATAGGCCTTGGCAAATTTGTTGAAATTTTTCTACCATGGGAACTGGTCAGCACATATGTTCCCTTCGATTTACCGTTGAAGTACGTGCCCCATTTTTATGGAGCGATATTGACGTTTTTTGCCGTCTTTTATTCGGTTCTTGGCGGCATGACAGGAATCGTTTGGGCCGATATTTTGCAATTCGCCATAATGACCATTTCTTCAGTAGTGGTCGCAGTGTTGGCTTGGAACGCCGTCGGTGAACATTCTCTTTTAGTTCCCGAAACATGGTCAAATCCCTTTTTTGGGTGGAAATTGGATTTAGATTGGAGGGGCATTATCACAGGGGTCAACCAGAAAATCGCCTCTGATGGCTATTCGCTTTTCGGAATCTTTTTTATGCTTGTCGTTTTTAAGGGAATCTTAGTAAGTGTAGCAGGCCCTGAACCGAACTACGATATGCAAAAGATACTATCGGCGAAAACCCCTAGCGAAGCAGCAAAAATGAGTGGTCTTGTTTCCTTTGTCCTTTTGCCGGTTCGCTATCTGATGATCGGTGGTTTTGCGGTACTGGGAATCATATTTTACGACCAGTTAGATTTGGGAAATATAGGTTCGCTAGACTTTGAAAAGATTTTACCTTCGGCAATTGGTAATTTTGTCCCTATTGGTTTTCTAGGTCTTATATTGGCTGGTCTACTGGCCGCATTTATAAGTACTTTCGCCGGCACCCTTAACGCTGCACAGGCATATTTACTAAACGATATATATCTACGACATAAGAAAAACGCTATTTCGACAAAGTTAAGCCTAGTGAATTACGCTACAGGTATCGCTATTCTTTTGGTTAGCATTACTATAGGTTTTTATATACAAGACATAAATTCTATTACGCAATGGATCGTATCGGCTTTATGGGGAGGCTATATCGTTTCAAATATCTTGAAATGGCATTGGTGGCGTTTTAACGGTGAAGGCTATTTTTGGGGGATGTTGTCGGGACTGATACCTGCTATAATTTTCCCTTTGGTTTTTGAATCAACTCTTGAACTTCACCTTTTCCCAATACTCCTTTTAATTACAATCGCAGGCTGCCTAGTGGGAACCTATTCGGCACCTCCGACCGAAGAAGCCAAACTGATTGATTTTTATAGAAAAACAAGACCTTGGGGGTTTTGGAAGCCCATTCATGACAAAGTAATAGCCAGTGACCCAAGCTTTAAGAAAAATACACTTTTCAAAGACGATATGGCCAATATCTTTACGGGAGTGACCGCACAGACCCTTTTAATGGCTGCCCCGCTATATCTTATTCTACACGACTATTTCAATCTTACTATCTGTTTACTAATTTTTCTATTTTGTACGATTAGGCTTAAAAAACAGTGGTGGGACAAACTTGGTGAACGGTTATAAAGTAATAAACTTCGGCAATCGTTTAGAAAAGCTTTGAAAAGGTGGCGTCTTAATTACTCCAGAGTTCATAGTTCAGATTTCTGTAAAATTGAATTTTTCTAGAACCAGTATGTAAATCTAATTCCCACCGAACAATTTTATAACTGTTCTTTTTCCAAAATAAAGGCCCAATTTACCATCAAAGTACATAGGCCAAAACGACCTGAACAAACAGTTCGTTAAATCACGAAAAATGTTAATTTTACGAATTTGTGAAGATTAGACATCTAAATTCTTTATAATCGTATCATTAAGTGATAAAATCATATCATTTAATAATATGCTTTTAACGTAATTTTATTATTTAGAATTCAAGGAATTGCAAAATAATTAATTCAATAAAAAATTGAATTGTGAACACTTACACATTTTAACTCAAAAATTTACTAACTCTCAAACTCTCTAAAACATGAATTTAAAAGGCATGAAAGGCTATTTTTCGACTTCAAATTTGGTCGTAAAATGGTGCGTATTAGTTCTAATAACTTTTCTGAGTACTCATTTTACTTTTGCAAATCCCGTGAATATTGCTGAAAGTGGCAAAGCTGTTCAGAGCACTATTACCGGTACCGTAATCGATGAGCAGGGAGTTCCACTTCCCGGGGCAAGCGTAATCGAAAAAGGAACTACAAATGGCACGCAAACAGATTTCGACGGCAACTATACTATAGAGGTTGAAAGTGATGACGCGGTACTTATCATTTCATACATCGGTTATGAAGCCCAAGAGATTCCTGTAAATGGCCAATCGGCTGTAGATGCCACTTTACAACCAAGTACTTCTCAATTAGATGAAGTTGTCGTAGTCGCTTACGGTACACAGAGTAGAAGAAAGGTTACCACTGCGGTAGCAAATTTGGGGGGTGAAGAAATTGCGGAGCTTCCAATTGTTCGAGCTGAACAAGCTTTGCAAGGTAGGGTTAGTGGTGTTAACGTAGTCAGCAACGGTACACCGGGTCAGAACCCCACAGTGCGAATCAGGGGGCTAGGCTCGGTATTGAACAGTGACCCACTTTTTGTAATCGACGGTATCCCTGTTGGTCAGGGTGGCTTAAACGATGTGCACCCAGACAATATTAAGGATATAACCGTTTTAAAGGATGCTGCAAGTACGGCTATATACGGTTCTCGTGGTGCAAACGGGGTTATACTGGTCACAACGAAAAAAGGAAAAAGTGGTCCCGGACAATTGACCTTTAGCTCCTATTATGGGGTGCAGAAAGTGCCGGAAAATAGACGATATGACCTTTTGAATACCGACCAATATATTAATTTTGCGGTAAACGATTTTGACTTGCCCGTGATTCCCTCAAGATTCGATGATTATGATTTTGCGGCCCAAGATTTTAGGGTAGGTAGCCCAAGTGAAGAATTTAGGGGCGTTGAAACAGACTGGCAAGATGCGGTTATGCCCGTTGGTGCTATCCAAGATTATTATCTCGGATATTCGGGGGGTACAGAAAACGTATCATATAATCTTGGAGGAGGTTATTTTGAGCAAGATGGCACCATAGTCAATTCGTATTTCAAACGAATTTCATTTAATGCGAATATTCAAGCCAACCTTGGGAAATTCAAATTAGGTTCTTCCATGATTTTATCCAGAAATAGCAGTAATGCCCATGATGGCGGTTCTGTCCGCCGTTCCCTTCAGATGATGCCCTACATACCGGTTAGAGACCCCAGCAAACTGGGAGGGTTCAGGGCCTCTGACAATGCGGATGGCGCCGACCCTTTTCAACCCGTGCTGTTCAATAAGTTGATAGAGGACGAACAAACGTCGACAAAGGTTTTGGTCACCGCTTTCGGTCAATATGAAATTGTGAGCGGTTTATTTGCCAAACTACAATTGGCGGGCGAAAGTGCTTTTATTCAACAACAAGAGTTCAGGCCTTCATTCAACGCTGGTGAGGTAGGCTTTAACCAAAATGTCAACCCTGAATTTTTTAGAAGGTCGATTACCTATGTTTCTCCGATAGCAACGGGAACGCTCAATTATAATAAAGATATTGGAGATCACAATATTGATTTATTGGGAGGATACGAAATACAAACATTTAGTAACGAAAGAGTGACCGCCACGGCAACTTTTTTACCCAATGAAAATGTAAGAAACCCGGCAAATTCAGCTGTTGAAGATCAAAGGGCGGAGGTTACCATCGATCGTAGTGGTATTATTTCTTGGTTTGGTAGATTAAACTATGATTATAAAGGCAAATACCTAATCGGTGCTTCCATAAGACGCGACCAATCTTCGGCCTTTGCTCCGGATAACAATACCGGTATATTCCCTTCGGTCTCTGCTGGATGGCGCATTTCAGATGAAGGGTTTTTCAAGGGATTGAAGAATACGGTTTCAGATTTGAAATTCAGGGGTAGTTGGGGTATAAACGGTAATACCGCAACAGGTTCCTATACTTGGGATCCTACGGTAATCGCAAATCTTGATTATAATTTAGGTGGAGGAACCGTTACAGGCCTGACGCAAAATGCATTGTTCAACAGAGGTTTGCAGTGGGAAGAGGTTGAAAAAATCAACCTTGGCCTTGATGCCGAATTCTTTAACGGCAAGCTTTATTTCAGTGCGGAGTACTTTAAGAATACGGCGAACGACCTTATTATCCGCGTACCATTGCCCGACTCGGCAGGTGTGGACAATAACCCGTTGGCAAACGTAGGGTCGGTAGAAAACACAGGTATGGATTTTTCATTGGGCTTTTCAGAACAAAGCAATGACTTTAAATGGTCTATTGACGCGACCGCTTCTTTGGTGAAAAATGAAGTACTTTCCTTAGGCGAAGATGAGAGTGCGAGTATATCGGGTCCTAATTTCCAGAATACGGGTGCGCCCGCTACTAGGGCCGAGGTTGGCGAGCCTATAGGTTTTTACTTTGGTTATAAAACCGATGGGATTTATCAGACACAAGGTGAAGTCGATGCCGATAATACGGCGGCAGCTGCAATTTCTGGAGATCCGACAACGACCAGACAAGGTGCTGCGATAGGCCCCGGTGATATTCGATTTCAAGACATAAACGGAGATGGCGTAATAACTGGTGAAGACAGGGTAAATATCGGGCATTACCTACCGAACTTTACCGCGGGTCTCAATACGTCTATGTCATATAAAAATTTTGACCTGGCAATGAATTGGCAGGGTGCTTTTGGTTTTGAAATATTACATTCGAACCGGTATTATACAGAAGGTATGACCCGTTTATTTAATATGGGCACCCAAGTGCTGAATGCTTGGACCCCGACAAATACGAATACTGATATTCCTAGCGCGACAGGTGAAACACAGGCAAACGCCGTTATCTCGGATCGATGGGTAGAAAAAGGGGATTTTGTGAAATTACGGTTCGTAACTTTAGGTTACACATTTCCTGAATTTAAAAATAGCCCTTTCTCAAAACTACGGATGTACGTGCAAGCCCAGAACCTCTTGACGTTCACGGGCTATTCGGGTTATGACCCCGAAGTGCAGGGTAATTCTACCAACCCTGATCAGACTCTTTTCAGGAATGGTATTGATGATAATTCGGTTCCCGTTCCGAGAACGATGATTTTAGGAGTAGAAGTAGCTTTTTAAAAAAATGTTATGAATCAAAAATTAAAAAAATGAGAAAATTAATGAAATTTAGAAGGGTGGCGACCGTATTTTGCGCTATGCTGGTCACATTTAGTTGTGATGACGAGTTCTTGGCAGAGGGCAACCCCTCGGCACCAAGTATAGCAAATTCCTTTGGAACAATTGGGGAAGCGGAAGCATCCGTTTTTGCTATCTATGCAGGCCTGCAAGAAAACGATGCAGTTGCTCGGGAATGGTGGTGGCTCATAGATGTGCTGTCCGACGAGCTGCAAACGGCCGGACCGCAATTAGAGTCACAGCGCGCTGCGCTTTTAAACTACAACATAGATGCATCAAATGGGCTTATTTCGCAAGCTTGGAAGGGTCTTTACAGAACCATACATCGTTCGAATCTTGTCATCAATACATTGCCCGATAAAGTAAGTGACCAGTTATCGCAGGCTGATGTTAATTTGCTGGTAGGTGAAGCTAAGTTGCTTAGGTCTTGGGCCTATTTTGAACTGATTACATACTGGGGTAACGTACCATTTTCAACAACCACTGTCGAGGATTTTACCGGTGGAGTACCGCTAGCCGACTCGGAGGAAGTAATCCGAAATCAAATACTGGAAGATTTGGCAGCGGCAGAGGCCGTGTTGCCTAGCGTGACCGCATATCGTGGAACCGAAAATCTGGGAAGGGCAACAAAAGGTACGGCACAAACGATGTTAGGTCGTGCACACATGTATTTTGGAGACTTCGCCGCCGCTAGAACAGCGTTGCAAAAGGTCATTGATTCTGGTGATTATGCTTTGGCCCCTAATTACGAGGATAATCATAGAGAGGAGACCGAGAATAATATCGAATCGATTTTTGAAGTGGCATTTGAGCGTGTTTTGGCCAATGTTTGGGGAGGACCTGCCAAAGCCGTGCAATACAGGACCCAAGAATATACGCCCTTTATATGGCACAACGTTTTACCGTCAGAAGAGCTGAAAGCGGCTTTTGAAGATGGTGATCCAAGATATCAACTATCGTTCATTGAATATGGCGATTTACACGGCCCCAACAATGAGGATGTTTTTGAAGTAGAAGATGTAGCTCAGGGCATTACTGAAATTCCAACGCATTGGAAAAAATATGGTTATGATTACCAAATGTCCGTACCGGAAATGTTCTCTGGTATTAATCTGCGTCTTTTACGATATGCCGATGTGTTGTTGATGATGGCCGAAATAGAGAACGAGCAGAGCGGCCCTACTGGCACAGCTTTGAATTATGTAAATCAAGTACGTGCACGTGCAGGAGTACCGGATTTGCCAAACGCAGAGTTTCCAACAGCTTCTAAAGATGATATGTTCAATGCTATCGTACACGAACGTCAGGTAGAGTTAAATTCAGAACAAGCGCGTACAAGGGATGTAAAGCGTTGGTTTAGAGATGGAAAAGTGGCGGCACCTAGTCCAAACTATGAACCTAGACATGAATTTCTTCCTATTCCTTTGGATGAAATGGACAATAATCCAGCACTTACTCCAGCCGATCAAAAGCCTGGATACTAAGTTTTGTTTGAGTTAGTTGAGAAAAACCCATGCTAATCATGGGTTTTTCTATATTTGGAATTGGTTTACAAACATCTTTTTTTAAGGGTCTCAAGAATATCTGAACGACATGAAATCTAACGGGCAATTATTCTCGTCAAAGAGATATAAGGACTCCGAGCGATAAACTGGCATCCTATTCGTACTCTTAAAAATTAAAGCAGAGGCAAGCTCGAAACATTCGAAACTTTAATCATAAAGCTCTTAAAACGATTTTGATTATAAGGGCTTAAAAACAACAACGTTAGAATAATTCAATAGAATAATTATTACCGTTACGCATTTTGACTAACTCCTGAATGGCATAGGGCACAAGCATCTAAGCGTTGCTGGCGGGACAAAGTGTCATATTTCATCATGTATCTCGGTTCTTGCAACTCCGTATTGTTTCTGTGAAAGACCGCGTGCCCTTCGGAAGGCCCGTGGCAACGTTCGCAATCAATCCCGTAAATTATTTGTTGTTTATCGTATCTATTGCCCATACCATATAACGACGTGTTCTTGGCAAATGTGGTGTGGCACTCCATACATTTAGCATTCACCGGGCGAGGTTGCACCAAAATTTCCGATGGCATTCCCGGACTGTTGGCCCAATTATCCGTCGGTGTGAAATAAGATATTTGTAATTGATATAAAGAATCATTAGACCAATTCAGATACGATTGCCCTTTGGTTCCCGATCCTATGACCACATCAATTTTAGATTTTGAAAATTGTTTACCGTCTGCCACAGAACTAGCTGCCTGAAAAATTCCGTTACGCGAAATAGTCATATCAAAAACTACATCATCGTTTAGATGATAGCGATTTTTTCCGTTTTCAAAACTAGCCTTCACGGAACCTGAATCTACTAAAGCGGATGTTTTGTAATGTGCAGTACGTATGTGAGATTGGGAAATATCGGAATGGCACTCCACACAGCTTTGGGAACCAACAAAATTTTGACCATTAACGTGGGTCGCCAAGGGGATAGGTTCATAATATTCGTTATCTGCTTTTGAACGTTTGCAAGAATATAGTGAAGAATTTATAAGTAGAGATAAGAAACTAAACGAAAGTAGTTTAATGACGAAAATATAATTCTTATATCTATTTAAGCCCATAGCCATAGTAACAAGAAATGGTTAAATTACAACATATCAAAGCGACTCAAAGTCAAATATTGAAATTTTCAAAAAGCTGACACTGTTTGCCGAGAGCCCGATTTTGTAGGTAGTTACATCAAAATTTTAACACTTTCGCCCAACGAATACAAAATTAGAAGTCCATAATTTTTGGATGTTTAAATTACTGTTTCGCTAATTATCACGGGGTGTTGTTTACAATAACCCTAAATCTATTGATATTTTTTAACAACCAATAGTTAATATATAACAGACTTATTTATAAATGTTTCAAAGAATTTTGCTAATATTACCGGCAAATTTGGTTTTCCTTAACAGTTCTTCCTAGAGCAATACGTTAAAAAACTACAACTCAATTATTATTTAAACTAACAAACAACAACGATTATGAATCAAAAACAGGATTACAATTCGTTAAGACCCAAAGGGAAAATTTCGCTTCTCACCATTGGGCTTTTTTCGATGTTTATTTGTTTGGGTACACAATTTACCCATGCAAATCATGAAGCAATTTTTAAAATTAAAGTTGACGCTATAGTACAGTCCACCATTACTGGTACGGTACTCGATAGTGACGGCGTACCCTTACCCGGTGCTAACGTTGTAGAAAAAGGTACAACTAATGGTACTCAAACCGACTTTGACGGTAACTTTACGCTAGAAGTTACAGATGGTGCTACATTAATTGTTAGCTACCTAGGCTTCGTTAAGCAAGAAGTTGCTGTCGATGGTCAATCAAGTATCAGTGTTACATTGGCAGAAGATGCAGCAGCCTTAGAAGAGGTAATCGTTACTGGTTACCAAACGGAGACAAAACGTGAAACAACCGCTGCGGTATCAATCGTGAAGGCAGAAGATTTGGCTGCTATACCTTCCGGTAATGTTGAGCAACAGTTACAAGGTAGGGTAGCTGGTGTTACCGTATTATCCAACGGTCAGCCAGGTACTACAAGCCAAATTAGAGTTCGAGGTTTCGGATCTTTCGGTGGGAACCAACCACTTTACGTAGTTGATGGTGTACCTGTAGGGAATACGGAATTTGTTAATCCAGACGACATTGAAACTACGACGGTTCTTAAAGATGCAGCAGCAGCTTCCATTTATGGGGCTAGGGCTGCTGGGGGAGTTATTGTAATAACTACAAAACAAGGTAAAAGAGAGAAGCAAAAAACAAAGTTTACTGTAGATTTGCTAAGTGGTGTCAGAGACCCCAATGTTGCGGGATCGCCAAAGCAATTAAATCCGCAGCAAGAAGCTGAATGGACACATATTGCATATAGAAATAGTGCAGCTGCGCTCGGAGAGGCCCCTAACTATAGTCACCCACAATATGGTTCAAACGCAACTCCGACTTTTCCAGATTACTTATTGGTCGGTGGTCTACCAGGCGGTGATCAAAGTGGGGTTCGTGGGGATGTCGATTTGGCGGCGGTTAGGGCAGCTTACGAATTAGATCCTGATAATGTCTTTTTGATTAGACCCAATCTAGCCGGAACCAACTGGTATAAAGAAATAACAAGGCCTGGCCCTATAACCCGTGCAACGCTTGGTATTGATGGTGGTACTGAAGACGGTCGTTTTTATATGGGTATCAATGCTTATAACGAATCAGGTATTTTATTGGAAAATGAATTTGCAAGATATTCAGCACGATTCAATTCTGAATGGGACTTAGCTCCTTGGTTAAGTGTCGGCGAAAACTTTCAGGTTACCTACCGTTCGAATAAAGGTGGTTTTGGAGGAGGTGGCGGTGTAGAAGGTGGAGATGACGAATCATTTGTACTTTCCGCTTATAGAATGCCAACTATAATCCCGGTACGTGACGAATTTGGTAGTTTTGCAAGTACTCGAGCCAGGGGATATAATAACCCTAGAAACCCGGTAAGACAATTGAAGAGTAATGACAGCGATGATAAAAACTTTAGCATTGCAGGTTTCGGTAATATTTATGCGCTGATTAAGCCTTTTGAGGGATTAACTTTCCGAACCAGTCTTGGGGGGCAGTATTTGAATTTCTATAACGTTAATTACGGTTTTAAATATTTGGGCGACTCGGAGCCACAAGCAAGCGACTCGTTTAACGAAGGAGGAGGTTATGTTTTCTCTTATACGTTCACTAATACGCTTACCTATGAAAAACTATTCGGCAAACATAAAGTAAAGGCTTTGGCCGGTATCGAGGCCCTGAATACTGGAAAAGGTAGAAATATCAATGGTAGTGGTATCAACCCATTCTCTACCGACCTTAATTACATTAACCTTTCTACGGTACAATCTCCAGTTGTTAACAGCGGACTTTTTAACGGTGTAAATTTCTTCTCCGTTTTTGGAAAGCTCGATTATAATTTTGATGAACGTTATTATTTGACCGGAGTATTACGTCGTGATGGATCATCGAGATTTGGAGCAAATACCAGGTATGGTGTTTTTCCTGCCGTTTCAGGAGCTTGGCGTGTAATCGATGAGTCTTTTATGGAAAATCAAGATTTTATTAGTGATTTCAAAATAAGGGCCGGTTGGGGCGAAATGGGTAACTCGAACAATGTGAATCCAGATAACCAATATGTATTGTTCAACTCTGCTAGAGGCAGTACGTTTTACCCAATTGGCGGTCAAAATAGTGGTGCCGATGAAGGGTATCGACAAGGCCAAATTGCAAACCCAAATGCGCAATGGGAAACCAGCGTTTCAACGAACATAGGTTTTGACCTCGCATTTTTCAATAATAAAATTAAAATCGAGCTAGATTGGTGGAATAAAGATACCGAAGACCTCCTTTTTCAAGTGCCTCTTGCCGGTGTGACCGGCAATGACGCTAACGAGCCATTTGTTAATATCGCAACGATGAATAATACCGGTGTTGATTTTCAAATAAGAGCTATCGATAACATCACAGAAGATTTCTCATTCGATTTCACGTTCAACGGTTCGTTTCTAAAGAATGAAATAACGTTTTTGGCAGATGGAATAGACTTTTTTGAAGGAAATAATGGCAACTCGTATCGAGGTATCAACCCACCTAGAAATGCTGTTGGTCAACCATTATCCTCATTTTTCGGTTATGAAGTAGATGGTTACTTCAACACACAAGGTGAGTTAGATGAATTTATAGCAGCCAACCCTGGTGAAGCGGGTAATGTCGCTCTCGGTCGTTTTAAGTATAGGGATACCAACGGAGATGGTGTATTGACACCAGATGACCGAACTTTTCTCGGAAATCCTGTTCCAGATTTTACTGGAGGTGTCACCTTAAACCTAAAGTATAAAAACTTAGAATTCGAGACCTATTGGTTTGGGTCTTATGGGAACGAGATTTTCAATCAGTCAAGATGGTTCCGAAATTTCTTCGGCAGTTTTGAAGGTGCGGCCAAAGGTACTGCAGCACTCAGATCGTGGACGCCGGAGTTAGGCAACAATGCGGAAGCCCCAATTTGGGAAAGACAAAGTAACCTATATACCAATGGTGCAGCGAATTCTTGGTACGTAGAAGACGGTTCCTTCATAAGACTTCAGCGATTGGCACTTACTTACAGCTTTGATTCTGCCCTCGTAGATAGTTTCGGCTTGACCAAATTAAAGTTAGGCCTATCGGCCAATAATATTTGGACTGCAACGAAGTATACTGGTTTAGACCCAGTTGTTGCGGGTGCGGATACTAATTTTGGAGTTGATGTTGGTAACTATCCATCTACGCCGTCTTACCTAATTAGCCTTAATATAGGTCTTTAATTAAAAAATTGTAATTTTAAAGAAAAATTCATGAAAACAATATTAAAGAAATTTTGCTACGGAGCACTAGGTGCAACCTTCCTTTTTGCATCTTGCTCGGACGAATTTTTAGAAGTAGCCCCTACAGGGTCTATCGATGAGAACGCTATTGCTACAGAGGCCGGAGTTGAGGGCTTACTTATAGGTGCTTATGCTGCTGTAAACGGAGTTTTTGGCAATCGTTTTGAAGGTCCGAACCACTGGGCAACCGGATCTATTATGGGCGGAGAAGCAAATAAGGGTACTGATGCAGGTGATTATAGTTCTTTAAATCCTATACAACGCTATGAAGCGACACCAATTGATCCAAATAACGATTTCAATAATTTATGGAGAGGTCGTTACGAAGGTATTAAACGATGTAATCAGACCTTGGAAAAACTTGCGCGCGCTGAAAATATCAAACCAGAAGTAATTCAGAGAATTACTGCAGAAGCAAGAATGCTGCGAGGTCATTTTTATTTTGACCTTAAGAAACATTTTAATAGTATTCCCTATGTTGATGAGTCGATATATTTGGATGACACTTTAGATGAGGCACAAAAGCTAGAAGCATTGAGAACAACTCCGAACACCCCGGATGTATGGGATAAAATCGAAGCTGACTTTCAATTTGCTTTTGATAATCTTCCGGAAACAACAGATGCAGGCCGCAATAATAAATGGGCTGCCGCTGCCTATATGGGCAAAGCAAAGCTTTTCCAACAAAAATTTGCGGAGGCCAAGACCTGGTTCGATGATGTTATTGCCAATGGCGTAACCCCGACTGGTCTAAAATATGCCTTGTTAGATGATTTTGCGCAGATATATAATGCAGAAAATGACCAACACGCCGAAGCTGTGATGGATGTAGAGTCAGCAAATAATACTGGAAGTGTTAATAATGCCAACGCGTTTGATGACCTTAATTATCCGCACAATACCGGCCCTGACGGACCAGGTAATTGTTGTGGTTTTTTTCAGCCAAGTATCGAATTGGGCAATTCATTTAGAACTACTGCTGAAGGATTACCTTTATTAGACGGCTCTTATAACGACCCGGCAAATGCTGTAGCTAATAATTTTAAACATGTGATTATAGATAATAAAATGGAAGACTCTTTCGTAGAAGATGCGGGACCATTGGATCCAAGAATAGATCATGCAATTGGCAGAAAAGGTATTCCATATTTAGATTGGATAGAACACCCGGGGCAAGCTTGGATACGTAGTTTTGCCTACGCTGGTCCTTACACTCCAAAAAAGTACATCTACTACAGGTCACAAGAAAACTCTTTTACAGATGGTAGCTCTTGGACAAGAGGGTATGCAACAATGAATTATACTATAATTCGTTTTGCCGATGTATTGTTAATGGCTGCAGAAGCAGAAATTGAAGCAGGTACTCTTGAGCAAGCAAGAACTTATGTAAATATGGTCAGAAATAGAGCTGCAAAATCAGAGCATTGGGTAAAAGAGTATGAATCCGGTGAGAACGCCGCGAATTATATTATTGCTGAATACCCGCCTGCCCAATTTGCTGATAAAGCGTCAGCAACCTCAGCTGTTCGCTTTGAGCGTAAACTCGAGCTTTCGGGAGAAGGACATCGGTTTTTTGATTTGGTGAGATGGGGTATAGCAGATACTACGCTAAATGCATATTTACAATATGAATCACAATTTCTTACGGATAAATTTGCTGGGGCAAAATTTACTGCCGGAAAAAACGAATTTTTTCCGATTGCACAAAGACAAATTGATTTATCTGGTGAAACCTTGAAACAGAACCCAGGATACTAAATCTACAATTAAAAATTTGCTAAAAGCTGTCCTTATCGGGCAGCTTTTTTTGTTTCTTAATATGGGTTCACGCATCTTTGTACAAGACTTTAAAACCAATACCTAAATCGGTTATTTCAAATGAAACTCAAATGAAACTCAGCGGCTCAAATTTCAAAAAAATAACTATCTCTATTTTTCTGGTGGCTTTGATTTCAAATTATAACTGTACCGATAAGTTGCAAAACGCTCGATTTACCAAGGTAGCCGTCACGAAATCAGGTCTAGATTTCAATAACAAGCTAACCGAAAACGATTCTATTAATATTTTAGACAATGAATTTGTCTACAATGGTGCCGGGGTTGCAGTAGGAGATTTGAATGGAGATGGCCTAGATGATATCTTTTTTGCGGGGAATCAGGTAGCGAACGCTCTCTTTATGAATAAAGGCGAATTGAAATTTATCGATGTTTCCGTAGCTGCGAACATAGTTAAAACTGATAGCTTACAATGGTCTTCCGGAGTTTCGCTAATAGATATTAACGTCGATGGGAGATTAGATATCTATATCTGTAATACCTTCAGAAAAGTCGATGCTAGACGAAAGAACCTGCTCTACATCAATCAGGGCAACACAACTGAAGGGGTTCCTTTTTTCGAAGAAATGACCCAGACCTATGGTGTGGCTGACGATACCTACTCTTCACATGCGCAGTTCTTCGATTTTGATTTAGACGGTGATCTAGATCTATTTATTGGAGTTAACCGCATCGAAGGCATCGATCCCAGCGAATTCCGGCCCCTCGAAGACGATGGCACATCGATGAGCAAAGACCGACTATATGAGAATAGATGGAACGACAGTTTGATGAGGCCAAACTTCGTTGATATTTCTGAAAAGGCAGGTATACAATATCATGGCTACAGCCACAGCACTTTGATAAATGACTTTAATGAAGATGGGTGGCCCGATATATACGTAGCCAACGATTTTTTAAGCAACGACCTTATCTATATTAATAACCAAGATGGCACGTTTACCAACAGGGCTAGAGATATTTTCAAACACTTCAGTCTTTCCTCGATGGGCAGTGATATCGCTGATATTAACAATGATGGCTATCTAGAGATATATACCACTGAAATGCAGCCTTATTACAACAAGCGCAAAAAATTGTTTCAAGGGCCCAGTAGTTATCAAAAAGAGATATTCACCAAAAAATACGACTACGAAAAGCAATACACCAGAAATACATTACAAAAGAGTCATGGTGCAAACCCAAAAACCGGCTTGCCCATTTTTGCGGAAATAGCAATGTTCTCTAATGTTAAAGAAACCGATTGGAGCTGGACACCTCTTTTTGCAGATTACGATAATGACGGCTTGCAAGATCTGTTTATAACCAATGGTTTTCCGAAAGATGTGACCGATCGAGATTTCGGAGACTTTCGTGTCACTGCAAGTAGACTGGTAAGTAAAGAACGTTTGATTGCAGCCATACCAGAAATTAAGATTCCTAATTTTATGTTTAAAAATATTGGTGGACTTCAATTTGAAGACGCCACGGAGGCTTGGGGACTTAATTTTCCCACCTACTCCAGCGGCGCTGCTTACGGAGACCTTGATAACGATGGCGATCTTGATCTTGTTGTCAACAACATCAATGAACAAGCGCTTTTACTAGAAAACAATTCAGATAAGCTTGAAGAGCAAGGTCATTATTTAAGGGTAAAATTGAAAGGAACAGGCCAGAACCCTTTGGCAATTGGCGCTGTTATCGAAATTTATGCTGACAGTCTTCACCAAAAAAAAAACCTGCTATCGGGGCGGGGTTATCTTTCCCAACCAGAAAGCAATCTGCATTTCGGACTGGGAAAAAATAGTATGGTAGATAGTGTTAAAATCTACTGGCCAGATGGTAATCGCCAAATTCTACGAAAGATTAATGCAGATACATTGCTAAATATCTCATACAAACCTAATATTCCTAAACAAAAACAGGTTCAGGATACTACCAACTACGAAATTTTTAAGGAAGTAGCTACGGCATACAACTTAGACCATTTAAGCCCAGATCACGATTTTATCGATTTTAATTTTCAACGTACTTTGCCCCATAAATTTTCGCAGTATGGCCCGGCGATTGCGACCGGCGATATCAATGCCGACGGTCTCGACGATATGTTTGTCGCCGGAAGCCGAAGTTTTAAGGAGAAATGGTTTATTCAAAAAACTGATGGAACTTTTTCACAGCAAGAAGTTGCCTATAAAAAATCGGAAGAACTAGAAGAAGATGCCGGAACCTTACTTTTCGATGCCGATGGTGATGGTGACCTTGATCTTTACATTGCCCGCGGCTGCGCACAATACCCAATAGCACATGAATTTTATACCGACGTTTTAATGATTAATGATGGCAAAGGAAACTTTACTACTTCTGAAAACGGACTCCCAACGATTCAAGCAAATTCTTCAGCTGTAAAAGCAGCAGACTTTGACCATGATGGCGATTTAGATTTATTTGTTGGAAGTAGGGTATTGCCCTTCTCCTACCCTAAATCAGACCGGTCCTACATCCTACGAAACGAAAGTACTCCGACAAAAATAAAATTTGTTGACGTTACCGAAACAGTATCTCCTCAATTACAATTTCCCGGTTTGATAAGTGATGCTTTGTGGACTGATTTCAATGGGGATTTTTGGCCCGATCTTATTCTTGCGGGTGAATGGATGCCCTTGCGCTTTTTTCAAAATAAAAAAGGAAAATTAGTGGAAGTTACAGAGACCACCGGTATATCAAATCACCTTGGCTGGTGGAACAGCTTGGCAGCAGCTGATATTGACAGTGACGGCGATATCGACTATATAGCCGGTAATGTGGGAGAAAACATTAATTTTAAAGCTTCTGAAAAAGAACCTGTTCGTCTTTATGCCAAAGACCTTGACAACAATGGTTCCATAGACCCCTTAATTTCCTATTATCTAAGAGATAGTTTAGGCACAAAAAAGGAATACCTCTACCACCCATGGCAAGATGTAACCAAGCAATATGTTGGCATTCGCAAAAAGTTCAACTCTTTTGGAGACTTTGGGGAATCGACCTTGCCTGAAATGTTCTCCGATGGAATGCTCGATGATGCAACTGTACTTTCCTTGAACTATATGAAAACTTCTTGGGTAGAAAATTTGGGAAATGGTAAATTCAAAATGCACGCCTTACCCATAGCCGCTCAACTAGGGCCGGTATACGGTATTTTGCCGCAATATTTGAATGATGATGAGCTTATTGATATTTTATTGATAGGAAATGACTTTGGCATGGAAGTACAACAGGGTCCCGCCGATGCACTTGCAGGTCTGGCACTTCAAAATAACGGCAATGGAGCGTTTAAATCCATACCACTAGAAAAAAGCGGTTTCTTTGTGCCCGGAGATGGTAAAAGTCTAGCAAACCTGAATCTTGGAAACAATAGAAATTTGATTATAGCTTCTCAAAACAACGATTCGTTAAAAATATTCGAACCTGTCCAAAAATCTAAATCAAAACTTATAAAGCTTAAGGCCAATGAGGTAAGAGTAGAAATCATTTATGGGAACGGTAAGAAACAGGCACAAGAATTTTACTGGGGAAGTACTTTTCAATCACAATCGAGCCGTTATGTTACCTTTAGGCTCAGCGTTAGGGAGATACGATTTTTCGATAATTTGGGTAAAGAAACACGAAAGATTAATCATTGATGATTGAGGTAATTTTGGTTATGGTTCAACTTGTACGAAAATATGGATTAGCGGTAGGCTAAGGTCGGAATGGGTCGAGCCCCTACGTTGGGGTTAGCCCCAACACATTCACTATAAACTGGCCACAGTCTTTAAGTTTAAAAATCAACCACCCCGCACAGTAATGCAGGGTGGTTGATTTTTAAACAGGACTTCAATTCCTTGAAACTCAAGATGCGGAAAAGAATGTCAGTGGCTATGGAATTAGATTTTTCGCTTCACTAAGTTCTCCAATGAAATTGCAGGGTTTTAAACCCTAATTTAAGATCAATCAATCAGTTCAATACTCCCCCTCGTGCTTAAAATCCCCAGAACGATATTTAATGGTTCTTTTAAGGGGAATCTGCATACCATCCGTTTCTTCCAGCCAATCGTAAATAGCGGTCGACATAGCCTTTACGATATCTTGCTTATCTGGATCTGCAATTAAATTATACATTTCATCAGGATCATTCTCCAAATCGTACAGTTCGTTGCGATCCCAAATACCTTGAAACTTCATGTACTTATATTTGTCGGTACGCATGCCAAAAACGGTTGGTGTCATCGGAAAATCGTATTCCCAATAGTATTCGTAAAACACTTCCTCCCTTTTAGGCGCATTTGTATCTCCTGTTAATATGGGTATAAAAGAAACCCCCGGCATATTTTTGGGTTGCTCTACCCCCGCTTCAGCTAGAACCGTCGGGCCTATATCAATATTCTGAACCATCGCTTTTGGAGTTTGGCCTCCTTCAAAAATTTCAGGACACCGCACCAATAACGGAACCTTAACGGATTCTTCATAAAAATGGCGCTTATCGATCAAACCATGTTCGCCCCAGCTAAAGCCATTATCGCCCATATAAATAACTAATGTAGATTCGTCTAGGCCCTCTTTTTTAAGATAATCGATTACCGAACCAACACTTTCATCAACGGCTAAAAGTGTTTCACAATAATCCACCACTTTTTCATAAAGTCCTCGGTTTTGGTGGTACATATAATCAACACCATGCCAACTAACTCGTTGATCAGCAACCCATTGGGGCCATTTTAAATCTCTATATTCTCCTGTTTTTGTTTGGTCGTAGGTAGTTGGAAGTTCGATTTGTTTCCCTTTGTATTTTCCCTTGTGTCGACGTGCCGGTTGAAAACCCGCATGTACGGCCTTATGGGAAAGATATAGAAAGAACGGTTTTTTCTTGTCACGCTGCTCCATCCAATCTACGGCATGCTCTGTCAACAAATCGGTAATGTAGGTGGAGTCTTTGTATGTCGTTCTTTTTCCGTTGATGTTTAATGTTGGGTTGTAGTAAACTCCCTGTCCAACAAAACTTTCCCAATGGGTAAAGCCCGGTTGGGGTTCGTCACCATGGTCACCCATATGCCATTTTCCAAAAAATCCCGTTTGATAGCCGGCCTTTTCCAAATATTGGGGAAAATAGGTCAGATCACCTGGATCTGGTGCTTGATTATCGATTATCGTATGGGAATGCGAAAACTGCCCCGTCAAGATAGATGCACGACTGGGCGAACATAAAGAGGTCGTTACAAACGTATTCGGAAGATAGGCCCCTTCGGCAGCTAACTTGTCCATATTCGGGGTTTCGAGCCAAGGCACCTTTCCGGTGAAGCCCATATAATCATACCGATGATCGTCGGTCAATATGAAAATAACATTTCTAGGCTTCTTTTTATCCTTCTTTTGTGGGTCCGTATTACCGCAGATGCTACTTCCTACAAAAAGTAGGCAAATGGAAAAGGTTCGAATTAAAATAGTGTTGTTCATGTGTAAATTTTTAAATTTAGGCTAGTTCTCGAGAAACATTCGACTGTTTGGAAAATTACTAAAAAATTTTAGAGACTGTTTTGAAATGTGTGATTAGAATTTTTAAGCATCGCTACGATTTAATCACCATAGCCATTGGGATTCGGAATTCTGCGTAAAAAGAGTCATACTCGTCTGCCGTGCGGGCAGGACAAAACAATTTAGATATTTCAAAAAAGCCTCTTAGTATGAACAGTGAATATTTTCGAACAGAAACTGAGCTAAGAATAAGATTGCAAAGATTACATCAAGCAACAAATTGAGCTAAACAGTTCTCTTTTTATATATTACCAAGGTATGAAAATCGATACCAAGAAAACGGGATTTTGGATAGGAATTTTAGTGTTTTTAGCACTACTTCTCTCTCCAACACCATCTGAACTTTCTCCGGAAGCTCATAAAACAGCTGCCGTGGCCAGTTTGATGATTGTTTGGTGGATTACGGAGGCAATTCCGATATATGCCACAGCATTTTTACCCGTAGTTCTATTTCCATTATTGGGTATTCTCCCTTCATCAGAAACGACCAAAAACTATGGGCATGATTATGTGCTTATGCTTCTCGGAGCTTTTATTTTGGCAAAGGGTATCGAAAAACAAAACCTGCACAAGCGTATTTCGCTATTGACCATTAGTTTCTTAGGTACCAAAAAGCGAAAAATTATTCTAGGTTTTATGGTTGTTACGGCATTTTTATCGATGTGGATTACAAATATGGCCGTGGTACTCATTATGCTACCTATAGCCATGGCATTGATTTCAAAGGAAGAGGAAAGTCAACGCAAAAACTTTGGTACGGCACTCTTGTTGGGTATTGCTTACGCGGCCAGTATAGGTGGCACGGCTACGCTTATCGGTACGCCACCAAACTTGGTGTTCGCAGGTTTAATAGGCCAACTTTATCCGAACGCCCCCGAAATCGATTTTATACAGTGGATGAAAATTGGCGTACCGGTAGTTCTATTTTTTATTCCGATCGTTTGGCTATATATCGTATATTTTTTCAAGATTAAAAATAATTTAAAAGGAGGCTCACAGGTAATCACGGATGAAAAAAAGTCACTTGGAAAAATTTCAATTGGGGAAAATAGAATACTGTTTATCTTTATTTTGACTGCCATAGGATGGATTTTCAAAAAGAACCTCGACATAGGGAGTTTCATTTTACCCGGATGGAGCAATATACTTGGTGTATCGGACTATGTGCACGATAGTACCGTTGCACTTTTTGGAGCTATCATGCTATTTCTGGTCAATGATGGAAAGGGCAAAAAGCTAATGAATTGGAAAACCGCTCAACATATACCATGGGGCGTTGCCATGTTTTTAGGTGGTGGTCTGGCACTAGGCTTGGCATTTAAACGCACCGGATTGGCCGAGTGGATAGGAGGTTCGTTTTCGGCATTGAGCGACTACCCTGAATTTCTGATAATCCTCTTGGTTGTAGGCATGATTATCTTCATTACCGAGGTGAATTCAAATACGGCAACGGCCACGATATTTTTACCTGTATTGGCCGCCGTTGCCGTAGCCAGTAGTATTAATCCTCTTCTGCTTATAATTCCCGCAACCTTTGCCTGTTCGTTTGCTTTTATGCTACCTTCTGGCACCGGTACGAACACCGTTATCTTTGCCAGTGACCAATTAACGATTTCCGACATGGCCCGAACGGGGTTCTGGCTAAACCTGATCTGCATGGTCTTGCTTCCAATAGTACTATATTTTGTTATTCTGCCCTTACTAGGGGTAAATGTTGAAGTACCAGAATGGGCGCTTTAATAAGAATCGAATTTAGGAACTAGCTGATGCCGCTCGGAGCATAATACTGTGCTTCAAATCGATGTGTTAGTGCCTTATCTTCATTTTGAAGGATTTCTTTCTTGCGCTATAAACCATTCATACAATTGCTCCGTATTGTAAGCAGGAATCCACGAATCATGCCCCACCCCGGGGTATCGCGTAAACCGAACATCATAGCCCATAGATTTTAATTTACCCACCATAGTCTCC
>ENA-ORXU01001243-ORXU01001243.1-marine-metagenome-genome-assembly--contig:-NODE-1243-length-22300-cov-3.558070_pt1 | contig 22300 bp, 17 predicted proteins | sample MGYA00237869_ERZ511484 | MGnify/ENA metagenome assembly ERZ511484
GACAAGCTCGCCCGCATCGATGACATCGGCGGCTTTGCCCGATCCGGCAGTGATCTTCGTGAAGGGCACGTCGCGGAGCAGCGCCAATCCATAGACTTCCGCCATCTCGACCGACAATTCGCCGGAACCGAGTTTTGGCGCAGGCGGCATCGTCAGCATGTCCGCATCCGCACCTTCGAGACTGAAGACATGGCCCGCAAGCGGGCTCTCCCAAGTCCGTGGTCTCTTCTTGTTTTTCTTCAATTTCTTGTCGTTGTAACCATTCTTCGGTCCAAGCTTGATCTTCTTGCCTTCAGGATCGCTGTAACTGAACAGCGGAGCTTCCGTTCGGCGCTGATTGATAAAATCGATGAAGTGTCCGAATGCTTTCTTGTCGACGATCCCGTAGCGGTTGTGAGGGAGGCCTTTGGTGAATGTCGCTGGAACTTCCGAGCCGAGGTTCTCGATCTCGCCATTCGTGTGGTGAGCAGGTGGATCGATGTCCACTGGCGGCATCTTGCGCAATCCATTTGCCGAACTGCGGACCTTTACCGCGTCGAACTCGCGGAGGAAGTCGCCCGGCTCGGGTTTGAGAGTGTTGGCCATGAGTGTGGTCCCCTTGAATATGACGGCGTGTCCCCGATGCCGCCGGTGATCTTTGCTTCGTCGAAAGGTCGATTCGGATCGACCTGATTCGATTGAAACGAAAATATTTACGCCTGTATGTGATATGGATTACACTTTATGCGTGTTCAGGTCGGCTGTCTCCGGCTATTGCCCCGCTTCGATGCCCCCGCTAAACCTGCGCCGATAATTCAGCGCGCAGGACCGACATGACCGATCTCACGTCCCTCACCATCGCCGATGCCCGCTACAAGCTGCGGGCGAAGGAGTTCAGTGCTTCCGAACTGACCGAGGCGTTCGTCGGAACCGTCGAGAACGGCGATGCGCTCAATGCGTGGTGCGAGAAGACGCCCGATCTGGCGCGCGAGCAGGCCAAGGCCGCCGATGCGCGGCTGGCGGCGGGGGAGGCACCGTCGCTCTGCGGTATTCCGCTCGGCATCAAGGATCTGTTCTGCACGAAGGGTATCCGCAGCCAGGCCGGATCGAACATCCTCGAAGATTTCAGGCCGCCCTATGAGAGTACCGTCACCTCCAACCTCTGGGCCGATGGCGCGGTCATGCTGGGCAAGCTGTCCATGGACGAATTCGCCATGGGCTCGTCGAACGAGACCGCCTGTTACGGCCCGGTCGTCAACCCGTGGCGGCGCAAGGGCGACGATACCAGGCTGACCCCCGGCGGCTCCTCCGGTGGCTCCTCGGCGGCACTGGCGGCGAACATGGCGATGGCGACCACCGGCACCGATACCGGCGGCTCGATCCGTCAGCCTGCGGCCTTTACGGGCACCGTGGGCCTCAAGCCGACTTGGGGCCGTGTTTCGCGCTGGGGGATCGTGGCATTCGCGTCGTCGCTCGATCAGGCGGGGCCGTTCACCCGCACCGTGCGCGATGCCGCGATCATGCTGCAGGCGATGGCATCGGTGGACGAGAAGGACAGTACCTCCGCCGACATCCCCGTCCCCGACTACGAGGCCGCGCTGACCGGCGACGTGAAGGGCAAGCGTATCGGCATCCCGAAGGAATACACGGTCGATGGGATGTCCGACGAGATCACGAAATTCTGGGAGGAGGGCGCTGAACACCTGCGCGCCCAAGGGGCCGAGATCGTCGAGATCAGCCTGCCGCACACCAAATACGCGCTGCCCGCATATTACATCGTTTCCCCGGCGGAATGCTCGTCCAACCTCGCGCGCTATGATGGGGTGCGCTACGGCAAGCGCGCGACGCTTGCGCAGGGCGACGGCATCACCGAACTCTACGAGAAGACCCGCGCGGAAGGTTTCGGCGACGAGGTCAAGCGCCGCATCATGATCGGCACCTACGTCCTGTCGGCGGGGTATTACGATGCGTATTATACGCAGGCGCAGAAGGTGCGCCGCCTCATCAACCGCGATTTCGAGCAGGCCTTCGAAAAGGTCGATGCGATCCTGACTCCGACCACCCCGTCGCCTGCCTTCGGTCTGGGCGAAAAATCCGACCCGCTGGAGATGTACCTGCAGGATATCTTCACGGTCACGGTGAACATGGCGGGCCTGCCCGGTATCAGCGTTCCGGCGGGCCTGTCGTCGGATGGCCTGCCCCTCGGTCTGCAGCTCATCGGCAAGGCTTTCGGCGAGGAAGACTTGCTGAACACGGCCCATGCGCTGGAAACCGCGCTGGACTTTACCGCCAAACCGGAGAAATGGTGGTAGGGACCGCTCTCACTTAGGAGAACCCCATGCCCCGCCTGCCCCTCACCGCGAACCACTGGGGCACCTACCGCGTGCGGTCGGAGGACGGGCGGGCGGTCGAGATGCTCGGGTTCGAGCATGACCCCGACCCCTCACCCATCGGCCCCGGTATCCTCGACGTGCAGGATGGCCCGACCCGGATCACGGCCCCGATGGTGCGCGAAAGCTGGCTCGATCACGGCCCCGGCGCGCGGACCGAAAGGCGGGGAACGGACCGCTTCGTCGCCCTGACATGGGAGCAGATGGAGCCTTTGCTGTCGCGTGAGCTGTCGCGCGTCATCGATACCCATGGCAACAGCGCGATCTATGCCGGTTCCTATGGCTGGGCCAGCGCCGGGCGCTTCCACCATGCCCAGAGCCAGATGAAGCGGTTCCTGAACTGCATCGGCGGCTTCACCTCCTCGGTCCATACCTACAGCTTTGCCGCTGCCGAAGCGATGATCCCCCACGTTCTCGGCAGTTTCCGCGAGTTCCTGAACACATCGACGAGCTGGGATTCCATCGCCGGAAATACCGGCCTGATCGTCGCCTTCGGGGGTATCCCCGTGAAGAACGGCCAGATCGAGTCCGGGGGCGTGGGCGTGCATATCCAGCGCGGCGGGCTGGCCAGGGCCAAGGCGGCAGGAGTCGAGTTCGTCAATATCGGTCCCCTCTCGTCGGACATGGTGGATGAAGTGGACGCGCAATGGCTGGCTGCGCGGCCCAATACCGATGCGGCCATTCTGCTCGGGATCGCGCATACCCTTCATGTCGAAGGGCTGGCGGATCGGGCGTTTCTGGACCGCTACACGACAGGCTACGGACAGTTCGCCGCGTATCTCACCGGCGAGAATGACGGCATCCCGAAGGACGCGGCATGGGCCGCCGGGATCGCCGCCCTCGATGCCGACACCATCCGCGACCTCGCGCGCCGCATGGCGGCGACCCGCACGATGATCTCGGTGGCCTGGTCGCTGACCCGGCAGGATCACGGGGAACAAGGGTTCTGGGCTGCCATCACCGTCGCCGCGATGCTCGGCCAGATCGGCCTGCCGGGGGGTGGCTTCGGCTTCGGCTACAGCGCGGAGAACAGCATCGGCTGCCACTACAGTCAGATGCCCGGCGGCTCGCTGCCGCAGGGGCAGAACGCGGTGCCCGATTATATCCCCGTCGCCCGCGTCACCGACATGCTCGAAAACCCCGGCCAGCCATTCGATTTCGATGGCAAGCGCCTGATCTATCCCGATATCCGCCTCGTCTGGTGGGCGGGCGGCAATCCGTTCCACCATCATCAGGATATCGGGCGGATGCTGCGCGCGTGGCGCAAGCCGGAGACCATCGTGGTCAACGACTGGTGCTGGAATGCGATGGCGAGGCATTCCGATATCGTCCTGCCCTGCACGACGCCGCTGGAGCGGACGGACATCGCCCTGTCGCTGCGCGATCCCTATGTCGTCGCCATGGAGAAGGTGTCCGAGGCCCCCGGCCTCGCCCGCGACGATCACGGCATCTTTCGGGGTCTTGCCCGCCAGATGGGCGTGAAGGACGTCTTTACCGAAGGCCGCGAACCGGAAGACTGGATTCGCTGGATCTATGACGTGACCCGTCAGCGCGTGGCCGAACAGGGGCGCGAAATGCCGGGGCTGGATGAATTGCGCGAAACCGGCTGGTACCGGAATCCTCCGCCCGATGAGCCGACGGTCATGCTGTCGGCTTTCCGCGAAGACCCGGTCGCGAACGCCCTCGCGACCCCCAGCGGCAGGATCGAGATCTTCTCGCAGACGGTGTCGGATTTCGGCTATGACGACTGCCCCGGCCATCCGGTCTGGCGCGCGCCGCGCGAATGGCTGGGGGCGGTTGGGCAATGGCCGCTGCACCTCATCTCGAACCAGCCCGCCAACAAGCTGCATTCGCAGCTCGACCACGGCGCGGTGTCGCGGGCGGGCAAGCGCAAGGGGCGCGAACCGGCGATCCTGCATCCGGCGAATGCAGTCTCACGGAGCATCGTGGAGGATGATATCGTCCGGGTCTTCAACGGCCGGGGTGCCTGTCTCTGCACGGCAGTCCTGAGCGAGACGATCCGCCCCGGCGTCATTCAGGTCAGCACGGGCGCGTGGTACGACCCCGAAACCCCCGGCGACCCGTCATCCCCGTGCAAGCATGGCAACCCCAACGTCCTGACTCCGGATCGCGGTACGTCGCGGCTGGGGCAGGGACCGACGGCCCATTCCTGTCTGGTGGATGTCGAGAGATACGAGGGCGAGCCACCCGCCGTCACGGCCTTCGATCCGCCGGTGATCGTAAGGCGACCGGGGGAATAGCCTCTATATGAACTGTCGGTATTCTGGGGTGCGTATTGATCTTTCGGTGATGGCAATCGTACTCATATATTCGATTTAGCCGGTTGAATTATGACCTTCAAATACTCGTATCGATAGATCGTACAATTCACAGGTTGTAAATAGTTGGACTCGGTCATCCCGGTCGTTCAGTATCGAATTGATAGTGTTTGCTCAGGGGGCTGGGGAGATGAATTGTGCGTCGTACTGAAAATCAACCTCTCGTTCGGTGTATCGTCTGCGCGCTGATACTTCTCACGCCTGCTTCGTTCGTTCTTTCGCCATCTGCCGTACAGGCACAGGTTGCCTGTCCTGACGGCAGTGTCCCCCGCCGAGATGCTCGCAGGACAGGAGCCGACGGACAGAGCCGCCGCATAGACGAGGCCGAGGCTCGGGGCCGTATCTTCAGGAGACGCTTCCCCGCAGCGCGTGGACGTGCATACGTCACGGCTGCAACGGCCTGTGGTTCTGGAGCGATCGCGACCGCTTCCGGCGTTGCGGTAGGCAGCGATTCGAATGCGGGTGAGGTGATCACAGACCGTACTCGCAGACCGCGTAGGTATGGCGAGCGATTTGGTGTAGATGATGAACGCAGCGGGAACGTCGCCATCGGAGCCAGAGCAAACTCTTCTGGGCTCACCGGTTTCAATACGGCTACGGGATTTGCCGCGAACGCATCCGGCAATGGCGGAGCGAACATCGCGGTCGGGGTCGCCGCAAATGCCTCCGGCCATGCGACCGATAACATCGCGATCGGCGAGAACGCGCTGGCGAATGGTGCCGGGGGAGGGGGGCTGGCCGTCGGCGCGGGATCGTCGGCAACCCATACGAATGCCGCCGCTTTCGGTGGCGGTGCGACGACGATACGGGACGGGCAGCAGGTCTTCGGAACCGCCGACAATACCTACACCTTCGTCGGCATCGGGTCCGCCGCGAGCGAGGCCGCTCAGAATGGATCGATCGGCGTCGTGACGACCGATGCGGGCGGCAATCTCGCCGTCGACTCGGAAATCCTCGGCACCGTGTCGTCGCTCGGAACCCGGCTCACTGCGAACGAGGCGAATGATCGCGCTCAGACATTCGGTATCATCGTGACGCTTGGCGGCGTCATTGCCAACGGGCAGGACATTGCAGCCGTCGAAGGCACGGTAGCATCCAATACCGGGGCGATCCTATCGAATGCCACGGGTATCCAGACCAATACCGATGCCATCACGGGGATAGCGGTCGATGTATCGTCCAATACCGGGGCGATCACGACCAACACTGCGGGCATTCGAGCGAACGATCAGGCAATTTCACGAGTGACAACCGATGTGGCGACCAACCGTGCGGATATCGCGAACGGCATCGCGGAGACGAACCTGAACAGGGTGTTCATTTTCGATAATGCGACGGGTATCGCCTCGAATGCCACAACCATCGAGACGAATGCGAACACCATTGGAACCGTTGCCGACACGGTATCCTCCAATACCGGATCGATCCTGACGAATGCGACCGCCATCCGGTCCAATGGTGCCGCCCTTGCGGGGGTGGCCACAGAAGTGTCGGTCAACCGTGCCGACATCGCGATGGGTCTTCGTGAGACGAGAGTGAACACGACGGCGATATCCGACAACGTCACGGCGATATCGGCCAATACGGTGAATACACTGGCCAACACGACGCGACTCACGACGGTGGAAGGGGGCGTGGCGGCCAATGCGGATGCCTCGGCATCGAATGCCATGGCGATCACGGGCAACACGACGGCTCTCATCGGCCACGAGACGAGATTGCAATCGACCGAACTGGCGGTGACGGGGCAGGCGAACCGGATCGGCGCGCTGGAGTCCTCGCTCTCGGGTGTAAGAGACGACATCGACGACCTGCGGGCCGGTGTCGCCATGTCCCTCGCGCTGAATTCGATCCCGACCGTCGACGGCAAGCAGTTCTCGCTCGGGTTGGGGTTCGGAACCTATGAGGGCGAGGCGGGCTTCGCGACGAAGGCCACCGTGCAGTTCTCGCCGAACGTCGCCGCAAGCTTTGGTGTGAGCATGGATTCCCGCAGGAATGTCGGGGCCGCAGGGGGTATCGCGTTCGGTTTCTGACCGGGCGATCCACCGGCGTCGGGCGACGGCGCGTGTGTCACGGGATCACGACTATTTCGCCCGTGTGCTCCTTGTCGATGAAGACCTGCTGCGCTTCGCGCAACTTGCCCTTTGCACTCCCCCGCATTCGCCATCGATATCACATCGGGGGGCATCGGCTTGCGTAGATCACGTGGGATGAAGTACACTCGCATAGGGTGAAGCGGCGGCCGGTATACGGTTCGAGCAAGCCCTATCGCGTAATCGAGTCAGTGGTACGGTTTGGAACGATGGTCGATTATCGAGCGGATGTACGGTTCGGATATGGCCCCTTCGCGAAAGGGGGCGATATCGCTCCCTTTGCGATGCCGACTGCACCCGACGCGCGCTTTCCGAACCTGACGCCGAGCAACGAGACGGTTCCCGTCGTCCTCCTTGGCCGCGAACATTACGTGTCGTTCTCCGATGCCGGGGATTCCGAAGGCTACGAGAAGGCGGTCGCGCATTATTATGCCGATAATCATGCGCGCTATCGCTCCGATGCCCTCGAAAGACTGAAGTTTTCGGCGCGATCCGATCACGGTTTCTTCGAGAGGCTCGTCTACTTCTGGGAAAATCATCTCGCGGTCATGACGAGCAACAAGACGACGTACACCATCATCATCGCCGGGTACGAGAACGAGGCGATCCGGCCCCATGTCGACGGCTATTTCCGCGATCTGGTCACGGCGGCGGTCACGCACCCGGCCATGCTGCTCACGCTGGACCAGCATGTCTCGATCGGCGAAGCGTCCCCGGTGGGCTTCGTCATGGGGCGGGGATCGAACGAGAACCTTGGTCGCGAGTTGCTGGAACTCCATACGCTCGGCGTGAATGGCGGGTATACGCAACAGGACGTGGAGCAGCTTTCCGGCCTGCTGACCGGCCTGACCGTGAGTTACAGGAAGGGCAAGTCGGAATTCTACTACTCGATGTCCCAGCCCGGTTCCTTCGAGGTGCTCGGCAAGACCTACGGGGGGTGGCTGAAATCCCGATCGGATATCGTCGAGGCAATCCACGATCTCTGCGTCCATCCCGCCACGGCCCGGCATGTCTGCACCAAGCTCGCCCGGCATTTCATCTCCGACACGCCGCCGGAGGCTCTGGTGGCCGATATGGCCGCGCGGTTCGTCGAGACCGAGGGATATCTGCCCGCCGTCTACGAGGTTCTGACGGCCTTCGACGATCCGGCGTACCGGATGGCGAAGGTGAAGACCCCCCTCGATTTCGTGATATCCGGACTGCGCGCGTTCGACGTGCCGGATATCGCCTTTGCCAGGACTGCCGAAGCACCCCTCGGCCGACCGGCGATGATGATGGCGGCGCCGGATGTGGGTGGCACACCGGCCTTGCCCGATCTTACCATCGGTGCGCTCGATGCGCTCGGGCATCGGCTGTGGGGATCGCCGGGGCCGGATGGCTGGCCGGATCGCAATGCCGACTGGCTGGACGGGGTCGGGCTGACGCAGCGCATGGCATGGGCCTCCGAAGCCGCGCTGTTCGCCACGGGCTCCGCGCAGGCGTTTCTCGAAGGGGCGCTCGGCGATCTTGCCTCCGTCAAGACCCGTGCCGTCGTGGGGGGGGCGAATTCGGCACTCGAAGGCGTGACGCTCGCTCTGATGTCCCCCGAATTCAACAGACGTTGAGGAGCCGCGACATGACACTGACACGACGAGGCCTCCTTTCCGCAGCGGCGTGCTGTGCCCTGCCCATCGACCTGATGGATCGCATGGCTTTTGCCGCGTCGCCGGGCGACAAGCGGCTGGTCATCATCATGCTGCGGGGCGCGATGGATGGGCTGCATCTGATGCAACCCTATGGCGATCCGGCTTTCGCGCGTCTGCGGCCGGGCCTCTCATCCGCGCCCGACAGTCCGGAAATGACGCCGATCGACGACCGCTTCGCGCTCTACTCGCCGGACGGACAGGGCGGTATCCACGATCTCTGGAATGCCGGTGAACTCAGTTTCATGCAGGCCGTGTCCACGCCCTACCGCGATGGGCGCAGTCATTTCGAGGGACAGGATATTCTGGAGACCGGCGGCACGGTCGCCGGTGAGCTGCGGGATGGATGGCTGCCGCGCCTGTTGTCCCTGATCCCCGGTGCGCGCATGGAGGATGCCCTGACGCTGTCGGCGGGGGCGATGCTGCTGGGCCGGGGAATGCCCTCCGTACCGAACTGGTGGCCCGGTTCCGCGCTGAACGAGGATGCGATCCTGATGGGCAAGTTGCAGGCCCTCTACGGCAACGACGATGCTTTCGCGATGGCCGCAGCCGAGGCCATCCGCCTGAGCGGTGGTGCGGGGGCGACCTCGGAACCGGGGGCGATCTTCGAGCGGGTTCTCGCGCGGACCGCCGCCGACATGCTGAACGAGGATGTCAGGATCGCAGCCTTTTCGATCGGCGGGTGGGATACGCATTACAATCAGCCCAAGTCGATGTCCTGGCCCATCCGGGGGCTGGGTCACGCTCTGACCGAGTTGAAGCAGACCCTCGGCCGCAACTGGGACTCGACCGCCGTTCTGTGTGTCACGGAATTCGGTCGCGGCGTGCGCGAGAACGGGGTCGGCGGAACGGATCATGGCACCGGCGGCCTCGCGGTCCTGTCCGGTGGCGCGATACGCGGAGGCCAGATCTTCGGTGACTGGCCGGGATTGGGCGACGGCGATCTGCTCGACGGACGCGACCTGCGGCCAACGGCGGATATCCGCAGCTATATCGCGCTGCTGTTCCATCAGATGACGGGTGCACCCTTGTCGGCCATCGAACGCGATGTATTCCCCGGCCTGTCGGTCGATACGAAGACACCCCTCATCTGAGAAATCTCGCCGACGGGGCGCGTCGGGCATGACTGCGCGTTCGCGGCGATGTCTTTACGAATCGTTAACCATCCAGCCTTACCAATCGGGGTCGGGAGGCTGATGCCATGCCTAGGATCATCGTGCTGGATGAAGACAGATCGCGCAGCGGCTTTCTGAAGGATGCACTCGTTTCCATGGGGCATACCGTCGATTGTGCGCAAAGCGTGCCCGAATGCCTGACCCTGCTGAACGACCGTGACTGCGACCTGCTCATAACCGACTTCTTCACCACCGCCAAAGGACAGCTCACGCCGGTCAGCGGGGCGACGCTCATCATCGCCGTGCGGTATTGCGAAGCGGTTCCGAACGGGCTGAACGTCGATCCATCCATGCCGATCATCGCGATGAGCGATCCCGTATCGGGCGCGGAGAGCACCGACCCTCTCGACTTTTGCGCCGCTCTGGGAGCCAGCAACACGATCCGAAAACCGTTGAGGATCGGAGAATTGCAGCGCGTGATCGACGAAGCCCTGTGTGCCTAGAGTATCCGTGATGACCAGGGATGGTTCAGTGGGGCGCATGTGCCCCGATACATGCTTCGCCCGGCCGGGACGGTCGGAAGCCGCATGGCTTCCCCGGTCCCGGTCGATACGATTTTTCACGCGAAAGGATCGACGGATCCGATCCGCAGCCCCGAAAGGAAGGAAACGATCTACTTGCTGGAGCGGATGAAGCGATTTTCCAGACACTCGATCATGACTTCGATCCGCTTGCGCTCGCGGGTGGTGGTCGCCTGATCCGCGAGATTCCTGAGCATCTGGTGCGCATGGAGGAACTGGGCTTCGCAGCTTTCCCGCGTGGTGCGGCAGCGTTCGAACGTCTGGTGCAGCGGAGAAGTTTCGTTGAGGTGCTGAGCGTGCATAGCCATACCGTCCCTGAGTTCACTTTAATGTCCGCTGTATGGAATAGCGAAGTTTCGTAAAATTAGTGCAAACGGGTGCGGGGGTCAGACCCGGTCATCGATCCGCTGCAACCGAAGTGAGACTTGAAAGCAATAGCTTAAAAAAACCCTACACGTCCTATTCAAACCTATGGAACGGGTAGACAGTACACGGTAATGCCCTGCACCAGGGCGCGTATGACACTGTTGAGATCACTATCCCAACCGACGAGATATTGCAGGGAGTGACTGCATGAGCCTGCAAGTCCAGGAACTGGATCAAAACGACGAGAAGCCGCGCTTCGCGGTCGGCATCGGTGCGTCCGCCGGCGGCCTCGAAGCATTGGAGCTGCTCTTCAAGGGGACACCGCTCCTCGACAATTGCGCGTTCTTCGTCGTCACCCACCTGTCACCGGATTTCAAGAGCCTGCTGGACGAGTTGTTGCAGCGGCACACGACGATGAACGTCGAGATCGCCGAACATGGCAAACAGATCCGGCCCGCCTGTGTCTACATCATCCCGCCGAAGGTCGAGATGGTCATCGCCTCGGGGCGTATCTTCCTGAAGGACCGCGACAGGGCCATCGCCCAGCCCTTGCCCATCGATGTCTTCTTCAGCTCGCTGGCGCTCGAATACGGCTCGTCCGCCATCGCCGTCATCCTGTCGGGTACCGGAAGCGACGGGTCGGATGCGATCAAGAAGGTCCATGAAAACGGCGGCCTCACGATCGTTCAGGATCCCAAGGATTCGAAATTCGACGGGATGCCGAAGGCCGCGCTTGCCACGGGAGCCGTATCGCTCAAGGCGATGGCATCCGAGATCGGCAAGATCATCGCGGGCAGGACCAGCGATGGCGAGGGGGAGGCGGACAAGCCCGCCGAGGGATCGAACGATCGCCGCGTTGCCGAGATCCAGGAAATTCTCGAAATCACGCATGGTACCTTCAACGTCGATTTCTCGCTCTACAAGATCAACACGATCTACAGGCGCATCCTTCGCAGGATGACGGCGCTCAAGCGGGAAAGCGTCAGCGAATATCTCGAAGACCTTCGCGCGGACCCCGAGGAGCAGAAGAAGCTCGCGAACGACCTTCTGATCAACGTCACGGAGTTCTTCCGTGATCCCGCCGCCTTCGAGCTGCTGCGAAGCAAGGTCATCGAGCCGCTGGTCGCCGAAGTGCAGGATCGCCGGGCAATTCGCGTCTGGGTCCCCGGCTGTGCCAGCGGCGAAGAAGCGTACACGATCGCCTGCCTCCTCTACCTCGAAGCGCACAGCCAGGGCGTTTCGATCGAGCCGCAGATCTTCGCGACGGACCTGAGCGGTCATTCCATCGAGCGGGCGGCGCGCGGCATCTATCCGCTCTCCAGTTTCGAGGGTGTCGATTCCGAGGCCGTGGAACGGTGCTTCGAAGCCTACGAAGGCGATCAGATGCGCATCCTGCCGAGCATCCGCCGGTGGATCGTGTTCTCGCGGCATAATTTCCTGGACGATCCGCCCTTTACGCGGATGGACCTGATCTCCTGCCGCAATGCTCTCATCTATCTGGAGACCGAAGCCCAGCAGCGCGCCCTGTCGCTCTTCAATTTCGGCCTGCGTCACAAGGGCGACCTGTTCCTCGGCCCCAGCGAGAGCATCGGCCCGCAGCAGGATGATTTCGAGACGATCGACCGGCGGTGGCGTCTGTTCAGAAAGATCGGCAGCACGGCTGCGTCCGGTCAATCCTACAGGCGTCCGCGTCAGATGACGCCGAAACAGGCCATGAGAGGCGACGAGACCCCGCTCGTGACGCACCAGGCGCCCTCGCGACTGCAACCGGCATATCTGGAGCTGTTGTCCTACGCCGTACCGGAAGGCATCCTCGTGAACCGCGATCGGGATGTGCTGCATGTCTTCGGTTCTTCGGGAACGTATCTACACCCCGCAGCGGGCGCTATGAGCAATGATATCCTGGGCATGGTTGCGCCCCAGATCCGCATCGCCTTGTCGACTGCCTTCGAAAAGGCCGCCAGTGAAAACCGGATCGTCGAGTTTCCGCGCATCGAAGGCCCTGCGCAAACCGCGATGAGCCTCAGGGTCGTTCCGCTCGTTCGCGATGACGTCACCGTGTCCCGGCATTTTCTCGTCATTTTCGACCATGCCGAGGCGGCGAGCATCGTGCCGCTGTCGCACTCCATGCCGCAGCCGATCGTCATCGAGGGCAATTCCTTCGCCACGGAACGGGTCGAGGCGTTGCAGCGCGATCTCGAATCGACGCGCGAGAACCTTCAATCGACCATCGAGGAGGTCGAGACGTCGAACGAAGAGCTTCAATCCACCAACGAAGAATTGATGGCGGCCAACGAAGAACTTCAATCGACCAACGAGGAGCTTCAGTCCGTCAACGAAGAACTATACACGGTGAATTCGGAGTATCAGCAGAAAAACGACGAACTCGTCGATCTGACGCACCAGATCGAGAACCTGATGTCGGCCACGAATATCGGCGTCGTCTTCGTCGACGATCGCCTGATGCTCAAGAGGTTCACGACTGCCGCGACGCTGGTCGTGAACTTCATTGCGCAGGATATCGGGCGCAGCCTGAAACACATCACGCATTCCTTCGTCGATACCGATCTGCCGACGATGGTTCTCAAGAGCCTGCGCACCCGCAAACCGCTGACCGCAAAGCGCCTGACGAAGGACGGACGGTCCTGGGACATCAAGATCAACCCCATGCGCGCGGCCAAGGGACGGGCGGACGGGGCCGTCATCACCTTCTACGACGTCTCATCGTTGAAGGAGACGGAGGATGCTCTGACAGAGCGTTCGAATGCCACGCGCATCCTCGGCGACCTGCTTGGTGCCCATGCGATGATCCAGCAGCCCGATTTCAGTTTCGCCATGCCGCAGCGCGGCTGGACGAAGGTCGTCGGACAGGATGCCGACGAATCCCTGGGCCATGGCTGGCTCGACGTGATCGTCGAAGAAGACCGGGAGCGCGTGAGGAACGAGATCGCCATCGCACAGAGCGAGATGCCCGAGGCGGTCGAGTTCCTGTTTCGTGTCGCGACGAACGACAGCGACAGACCGATCCGTCAACTGCAGATGATCGCGCATCGCGACAGGGACGAAGGAAACGGCGGTTCGAGGAACTGGTCGAGCGTCATCGTCGATGTCGAGATCGGCACTCCGCTCCGCTCCGGCGGGACAACGTCGTCGAGCGAAAAGTACGTCGAGGCCGTCCTGCGCGCCATTCGGGCACCCGTCTTCTATGTCGATTCCGATCTTGCGATCCAGTACGTCAACGAAGCGTGGCAGGAGGCGAATGGCTCTGCCGCGAATGACGTCATCGGCAAGAAATTGAGTGATGTTCTCGATGCCAGGGAATATCGTGCCCATCTGCCGAACATCCGGCGTGCGCTCGAGGGCGAGCGTGTCGAGCAGGCCATTCAGCGCAATGGACGCCCCGCCGATCCGAAAATCGATTCCTTCGCCTATGAATTCCACCGCGATGCCGAGGGCCAGATAGGCGGTGTCGTCGTGCAGGCCCGCGATCTTTCAGGTGTTCTGAGCGAACTCAAGGGCATCGCGACGGCAGAGACGACTATCGGACGCTCTCTCGTGAACTCTCCGGTTCCATGCGCGCTCGTCTCGCTCAAGACCCTGAAACCGAATCTCGTCTCGCGCTCGTTCGCGGAAATCAGCGGTTATTCGAGCCTCATGCTGCATCAGATCGGACTAGGATCGCTGTTCACCGAATGGGATGGCGACGAATTCATCCGCCGCATACGGTCTCCACAGGTCGATAGCGGGCCGCATTCCGTGAAGACGGCGCTCATCAACCGAGCCGGTGCCCAGATTCCGGTCAATGTGACGATCTCGGTGGACCCGACGAACAGCGATCATGCCCTGCTGCTGATGACCGATCTTCGGCCATTGCAAAAGGCGGAAACGGCGTTGAAATCCAAGACCGCCGATCTTGCCAAGATGAACAGGACTCTGGAAATCTTCGCGGCCGGTGCATCCCATGAAATGAAAGCGCCCGTCCGCAAGATCAAGAAATACGCGGATATCCTGGTCGAGGATCATGGCGACGCGCTCGGCGAGGAGGGATCGGACATCCTGGGCGTCATCTATCGATGCTCCGAACGTCTGCGCGAGATCATGGACAGCGTGCTGGAACTGGCCTGGCTGGAACGCGATATTCCCGAACAATGCGCTACCGATCTCGAAACGATCATGGAGCATGTGCTGGTCGATAATTCGGCACTGATCCAGCGCAAGAACGCAAAGATCGATGTCTCACCCCTGCCACAGCTTCACAGTGACCGTCGGCTGCTCGAAATCCTGTTCGGAAATCTCGTCCGCAACGCGCTGGTTCACTGCGGAGACAAGCGCGAGGTGGAGATCAGGATCAAGGAAATTGAGACGTCGGACCCCATGATGGCGAAGATCCTGATCGAGGATAACGGTCCGGGTATCGCCAGACAGTACGTGGATCGGATCTTCGAACCCTTCGTTCAGTGCGGTGATAATCTGGATGGAAGCGGCATGGGGCTGGCGCTATGCGAGAGCGTTGCCGCCAAGCATGGTGGTACCATTGAGCTGGTATCGACATCGGAAGAGGGATCGAGCTTCGTGGTCACGCTGCCGCGTGCCAGAAGTTACGCAGAGGCCTGAACGGCGCGTTCGCTGACACAGCTCGGCGGAAAGATCATCCGGGCCGACGTGCCGACACCCTTGCGGCTTTCGAGCGTGAGTTCGCCGCCATGCTGTTCCATCAGCGATTGCACGATGGTCAGACCAAGGCCGGTTCCCTGACGCGCGAGCAGGGGATCGTTGGTCACTTGGCCGAAGGGCATCAGGGCCAGTTTCAGCTCCGGCCCGGTCATGCCCAGCCCTTCGTCCGATACTCGGACTTCCAGACCGCTTTCCGTCAGCGAGGTCGAGACCTGCACGTTCTTGCCATGCCGGTTGAACTTGATCGCATTGGACAGCAGGTTCGTCAGCATCTGGCGCAATGCCCGCGCATCGGCGAGCAGCAATTCCCCGTCATGGCGGAACATGGCGTTGAGAGACACGTTCCGTTCGGCGGCGATCGGGTTGAGGACGGCAATCTGCAACTCGATGAGTTCGGAGAGATCGACCCATTCGCGATGAAGTTCGAATTCCTGCTGTTCGATCTTCGAAAGATCGAGGATCGTATTGATGATCTCGAGCAGGTGCTTGCCACTCTGGTTGATGTAACCGGAATATTCGCGCACCACATCTTCGCGGATCGAGCCTTGCGGCGCCATCAACAAGGCATCCGAAAACCCGATGATCGCATTCAGCGGAGTGCGCAGATCGTGACTCATGCAAGCCAGGAAAGAACTCTTGGCTTCGTTCGATGTCTGGGCGAGTTCGGCACTGCGTCGCAATGCCTCTTCGATGGCGTGGGCCGTATAGACATGATTGACGGCGCGCCGAACGGTGCGCGCGTCCATACTGTCCTTGGACAGGAAATCATAGGCTCCGAGATTCAGGGCCGTGTCTTCGATCTCGGCATCGGCGGCGCCGCTCATCATGATGATCGGGGTGCCTCCGATCGTGCGGTCGAACTCCTTGATCAACTGGATGCCCGAATCGGCACCGAGGTGAAGGTCGACGATCGCAACGTCGAATTCATCGCTCGCCAGTGCTGCCTTGCCTGCATCGAGGGTGTGGAAACAATTGGCGCTCCACAGGCCCGTCGAGGCCTTGTCGATGTAGCGCGCAACGAGGCGAGCATCCTGCGGGTCGTCATCGATAATTGCGCAGTTCAGGCGGTTGTTCAACATCGTCGTCTCGTTTTGATTTCCGCACCGTGGATAGAATTCAATTCCAAATCTTTCCTTAATTCCCGCAAGAATTTGGTTGAAAGTGCTATCGGACCACAAGGCTTCTGCCCGTGATCATCGCGAAGAATCAATGACTTGCTCTACTTGGATACAATGGGATTCAGTCGCTGTAGAATTTTTGCAACAATCTTGTCTGCAACGTTCATGGAAAGGCGGATCATACGGAGGTGGTCGCGTTGAGAGACTCGGCCGCTTTAGACGGGGAAAGACCGGTCGGCGCGTGCGCACGTCACGAATTCGACCGGGTCGTCGAAGCCGCGAAATGGATGAAACGCGATCGAGACGGATCGAGGACTGTACCGTGAAGCATCTCCATGCGCTTTGCGCTCCGACCGGTCCGGGTTCCCTGCGGAACCACGAAATGTCGTGGAATGCTCACTCCCCGGACAACTCTCGATCCATCTTGCTCGTGCATCACTTATAGCAATTTGCCATAATGTTGAGACTGGTTTCGCTTCCTCTCGCCTGCGGCTCGAACGCGAAGACCTGCCGCTTGATTCAAGATAATGGCAATTTGCTGTAAGTCGGAAAGCTTCGCAACTTCGGCACTGAACTCAAGCGGAGTGATCGGCTTGCCGAGCGCGGCATCGACACCGAAATTCTGAATGATCGGCATTGGGCCGTATGGGATATCGATGTTCGTTCTCATTCCGGAGATGGCAATGCATTTCGGGCGTTTCTCCGGTCGAAGGCGAATATCGATCTGTCCGGGCAGGGGAATCACCCTCTTTTTTCCGATGATCTGACCATCTTCGTCACGCAGGAGGATATCCGTCACGACGACATCGAAGTCGTAATTCTCGATGACGTGCCACGCATCGTCGACCGCCAGAACGTGGATTACCTCATGCCCTCCACCGACCAGATGGCGGCACCAGTCGCCGGGCAGTCGCAAGTCGTCTTCGAGAATGAGGATATTCCACCGGCTTCATCCTTTCGAACGACGCGCGCGACTTGGTTTAGGCGCGCCGACGTCGCCTAGAAAGGGGAAGCTCTAGGAGCCTGCCGCGACTTTCGGGTTCAGGCTCCAGACCGTCCAGTTCAGGGTCGCCGCCGTTGTCACCCATGCGAGATAGGGCACGAACAGGAGCGCGGCCGTCTGCGAAACGGGCCACGCAGTCACGATGAAACCAAGGATGCTGAGCCACAGGAAGCAGACTTCGTAGAAGGCCAGATCCATGCGTCGCATCCCGAAGAACAGCGCGGACCACAGTGCGTTGAGCACCAGTTGCGCCCCCCAGAAAGTCATGGCCAGCCCGAAGCCTTCGGCCTTCCAGATCATACCCCCGGCTATGGCGATCATGATGTAGAGGATCGACCAGACGACGGGAAAAGCCCAGTTCGGCGGGTTCCACCAGGGCTTCTTCATGTCATCATACCACGCGCCGGGCGTGAATAACGCCCCGCTCGAAGCGGCGGCAAAGACCAGACCGAAGAAGACGAGCCAGACAATCATGCGATTCCAATCGGCTGATGAAGTTGTAGAGATAGCCTGGCAGGGCGTATTCTCAAAGGATCCACGTCACTCCCGCATGGCCCGCGCCTTGATGCGGCGAATGAAGAGCCACACGAGCAACAGGATCGGGATGACCGCCGCCGCCTTCACCCACGTCTCCGACAGGCCCGCCATGGCACCCAGAGGCGCGAGCAGCAGCGATACCAATCCGACGGCATAATAGCTGATCGCGACGACGGAGACGCCTTCGACCGTTTCCTGAAGGCGCAGCTGCTGCGCGCTGCGCTTGTTCATGGCGCTGAGCACTTCGCGGTTCTGCTCTTCTAGGACCACGTCGATCCGGGTCCGCAACAGCGTCGCGACCCGCGTGGCCCGTTCCGACAGGCTGGCGAGCCGAACGCGCGTCGCCTCGCAGGACCGCATGGCGGGGTCGTACCGGCGGCTCATGAAAGCCTTGAGATCGATCAATCCCGGCAACGGCGTGGCCGACAACACTTCGAGCCTGCGCCAGACGATTTCCGAATACGCGCGGCTGGCATCGAGGCGATAGGCGGTGCGCGATGTCATCTCCTCGATCTCCGCCGAGATATCGGTGATCCGGTCCAGCACCGCGCGTTCGCTTTCGAATTCGGACTCGCCGATACTACCGGTCGCTTCGGCAAGGGCGCGGTCGATCTCGTTGAGCCTGGGCCAGAGACCCCGCGCCTCCGGCAATGCCAGCATGGAGGCGGCGCGATAGGTTTCGACCTCGATCAGGCGCTGGACGATCCGCCCCAGCAGGGCCTCCTCGAAGTTCGGCGTACAGGAGACTGCGAACCGCATGAATCCGTCTTCATGGACCCGGAAATCCCCCCAGAACCGAGCCTTGTCATCGAAGAACCTGCCTCCGATCAGGGATTCCGGGAAGAACAGCGTACGCAGGTGATCGGGCAGAGATTTCTCGAAAGGGGTGTCATTCGTCTCGCAATGGACGTGGATCGCGGCAAGCACCGTTCCGGGCAGTTCCTCCAGCCAGTCGAAGGGCAGGAGGCCGAGGGCCGGTGCATCGAAGGGAGATGCACCATCGGGCACCGCTCCGGCGATCACGGTGATTGCGAAGAACTCGGTATGCTGTTCCCATTTCAGGCGGAAGCGTCCGAAATCGACCAACAATTGCGGTGCCCGTTCGGAGGGGTGCGGCGCTCCCATCCGATCGCACAGGGCAATGAGATGATGACGTGCCCGATCGGCTTCCTCCGCGTCGCAGGTCAAGGACAGATGCGAGATGCGGCAAGGGGCGTTCAGCAGGGCGAATGGCCGCGCATGAAGCTCGTTGGCGAGGGCTATCCGACTGGGATGGTCTGCAGGCTTGCGGGGCATGAACGCTCGATCTCTGAAAAGCACGCTTCGCCGCGTACCCGATGGTTGCATAAATTGATTACATCGGTCGAGCTAGTGCCGATCCGATCATCGTCACGTCGATCGGGCGTGAAACGAAAATCCCCTCTTCGCGACAGCATATCGACCGGATGCCCGATAACGAAATCTGTCCTCGTGCGGCTTCTCGTGAGGATAGACCGAAAACGCCGAAACGCCGGGCAGTCGTCTGCCCGGCGTCAGGATCATGCGGAATGCGAGTGTCTCTATACCCGTTCAGTCAGCGTCGGCCATCCCAGTGCCGATGAAAGCGGCGTCGGATCGTCGACCAGCGGCTTCGAGCCGTCGCGCGGTTTCTTTACGAGCTTGATACCGAGCAGCCGGGACAAAGGCGTCGGGTTGTTCGTCAGCAGGGTCTTCTTCGCCTTGGGCTGCTTGATCAGCTTCCAGCCGAATTTTGCCGAGATCGTCGATGTGTCGACCTTGGCTTTCCCGCGCTGTGTCTTCGACAGCAGCGTCGTCCCGAACGGCGAGAAATACGTTCCCGACTCGGTCACGCCCTTGCCCGTGAGGAATTTCTTCCCGCCCTTGATGACGCTCGTCTGATAGGTCGGGTCGGTCTTGTAGCCGATATAGGTATCCTCGTGATCGATACCGACATCGATCGGCCTGAACTTCTTCAGCGTCGTGATGGCACTCCCGGCCCTGCCGAAGGGAGCGCGAACGGTGACGAGAGCATTTCCGCCTGCGATACCGCTCGCATAGGCGGCAGCGGTATCGTCATCGATCCCTGCATCGTCCATCGCCGCGCGGGCCTCGGCCTGAGAGCCGTCGATGACACCGATGGCTTCCTCGGCGAAGCCATTGGCGCGAAGGGCAGATGACGCTTCGGATGCCGCGTCCGCGTTTTCCAGTAATCTCGTTATCAGCGTTGTCATTGGTGCTTCCTATGAACGTCCGGACAGCGGGACCATGCCGGGGCCTGACCCGTCTACCGTCTTTCCGGATCGCAGCGGAGAGACCGCTGCAAGGGTGAGTACGAGTAGAACGATTTCGAGAGCGAAGACCGCGAGATACGCCGTGCCCGACCCGAACCAGTTCGCGTCGGGCGTATTGACGATGACATCGCGGATAATGCCTCCGATTGCGATGGCGATCCCGGCAGCCGTGGCCTGCACCGCGCCCCACGCCCCCAGCGCGAGACCGGTCTGCTCCTTGGGGGCCATGCGCATCGTGGCGGTCAGGGTACCGTGGCTGAACAGGCCCGCCCCGAACCCGGTCAGCAGGACGCCGATGATGAAGATCGCCGGGATCTTCAGGGTCGCGGACAGGATGATCGCGATGAAGGCCGGAATACCGACCAGCGTACCGTACCAGACCATCGTTATCGGGTCAGCCCCGCGACTGAGGACCCGTGATGCCAACCCGAACCCGACGATGCCGCCACAGGCGAGGGTCGCCGTCAGGCGCGTGGTTTCGCTGACCGTCATGGCGAGAACCTGCCCGCCATAGGGTTCGAGCAGCACGTCGGCCATGCCGAATCCGGCAGTACCGAGGCCGATCACGATCAGCCGCCGCAACGCATATCTGCCCGCGATGAAGCTGCGCCATGCTTCCCTGAATGCGGGTTGCGGCACGGCGGCCATCGCGCGGCTGCGGTTGCGGGATTCCTGTTTCCAGACCGCGAAGACGTTGATGAGGATCGTCAGGACAGCCGCGCCCTGAATGACCTGTATGAGACGACCGGCGGAGTAGTTTTCGAGCAAGGCCCCGAAGACCATGGCGCTCACGCCCATGCCGACGAGCAGCATGACGTACATCAGACCGACCACGTTTGGCTGGTCGCGTGGCGGAACGAGATCGGTGGCAAGGGCGAGGCCGACGCCGCCGCCTTCACGTCCCCCGTGTCCGCGACATCGGTCATGTCGCTGCCGTCCCCCGCCCGGGCGAAGATCTGCACCACACTCAATACCGCCGCCGCCGCCTTGTCTGCCCACCCAAAAAGTAGCTCTGCGGGCATGACCGTGGTCACGGCGCCGCAGACCGTGAGCGCCGTCGTGTTCCTCAAACGAGGAGTGCGCCGCCCCCCCCCCACATCCGACATGTACCGCCGCGGCGGGCGGCCTTGACGGCCTCGGGCGAGTCGGCGAGCAGCCTTCAGCAGCGGCCGTGGGTAGAGACAGAGGGGGGGAAGGCGGAGGAGGGGAAGAGAGGGGAGAGGGGAGGGGTCTCGTGGTGTCGTGCAGTGCGCCACGCCCCCTCCATCACTGCATGGAGCGAGCGAGGGAGACTCCCAGCAGCAAGCTGCGTTCCAACAGTGTGACGACGAATTGCAAAAAAAGGTCCTTCGTAAGCCTACCAATCAAAGAAAACGCCTTATTATGCACGCCCCAACACGCCCCTGTACAAGCCGGGCGTGAGGGCGTGACACGCCCTAAATCACGAGTGAAGGCATGCCCCGTGCAGGGGCGTGAGCACGCCTGGGATGTGCTCACCAACCCTACTCAGGAGGGTTCCGAGACGATCGTGGACGTCACCACGTGTGACATTCTTGATCGCACCGTCTGGGTTTGGCACTGGGTCGTCGGCGGCACTGGGTGATTCGTGCCCCATCGCGCGACCGGTCCCGGTCAAACATCACCCAAGCTACACTAGTCATGTTGTGAGATCGCAGGTGAGTGGCGTACGCTTCGCTGCCGTGCATCGGTTAGTGGTGTGGATGAAAGAAAGAGGAAACAGCGTAAATTTACGATGACAACTCTTTCTCTTAAACTGCTGTCAGCGTGTTGCACAGCGAGACATCTGGATGACCGATTGCATCCTGGCGCACAGTCTTGCCGCCTCCTGGCAAGTGCCACCCCACCACCAGCACCGCAGACAAAGCGCACCACCAAAGACGCACAGTTGCCACCCTGCTGCTTCTTCCAGTACCCCTTCTCGGCGCCCAGCCCCCCCCTGCTGGTGGCCGCGATTTCCCAGGCGTTTCCCCGGTCGTCGGCATCCCGCGTGCCGGCCGCGCCCCTACCTGCCACCGGCAAACCTGCGCGTCGGCTAGCCCCCCGTCCGCCGCCGGCACCCACGCGGGTGTCGGCCTTCACACCGCCCGTCATCAGTCACCCCACCTTCTTTT